>UMKD01008619.1_pt1 | contig 36364 bp, 27 predicted proteins | sample 1966221 | NCBI WGS metagenome assembly UMKD01 (sample SAMEA4836167, study PRJEB28245) | human gut metagenome | biome: gut microbiome; material: fecal sample | place: Denmark | collected 2008
AATATTTGTGTGGTAGGAGACGAAGACCAAGCCATTTATCGTTTTCGAGGAGCCAGTGTGGAAAATATTTTACGTTTTCCGCAAGTCTTTGAAGAAGACTGTGAAACCGTTTATTTGGAAAAAAATTATCGTTCTACGGAAGAGATTGTATATCTGTGCAATCAATGGATGAAACGCATTGAATGGCAGGGAGAACGCTTTGACAAGCAAATGTATTCCGCACGCTATGAAAGCATTGAGCGAAAATCCGTTTTCCGTATTTCTGGCTCCCCTCATCCCCGTAAACGAAAAGAATTGATTTTTTGGCTGCAGGAGTTGATAAAGAGAAAAAAAGTGGAAGATTATAGTCAGATTGTTTTTTTGTTTGATAACTTCCGTTCTCCTCAGGTAAAACGCTTGGAAGAAGACTTGGAAATGGCGGGAATTCCTGTGTATTGTCCCAGAGCGAGAAACTTTTTTTCCAGAGAGGAAGTAAAATTATTTTTTGGAATTTTTTTGGCTCTCTCTCCGGAGGTGCAGGAAGAGGTAAAAAACTATTCCTACTATGAGGATTGCCTATTTCGAGCTAGAAAGTGGGCAAAAGAAAATATTGAGCTACAGGAATGGATTTTAGAAAAACGCAAAAGGGAATTGGAAGATTTTTTAACAGAGTATTATGAGATTCTATCCTTTTCTCCTTTCCGAGAAATTTTGGAAAAGCAGGAGGAAAATCCCAGAAAAGCAAGAGAGATTTACAATTTGAGTTTGATTGGAAAAATGATACAAAGCTTTCAAAAATTGTGCCATATGAAAGAAGAAAGTGAAATAAAGAAGCCGGAATATTTAAAATATTTTTTCCAAAGTTATCTAAAAAAATTTATTGAAAAAGGTGTGAATGAATTTGAAAAGAAAGGGGAATTTCCAAAAGGATGTATTCCGTTTTTGACGATTCATCAATCAAAAGGTTTAGAATTTCCCATCGTGATTGTTTCCTCTCTCTATCAAAATCCACCTATTTATCGTGAGAAAATACGAAAATCCTATGACAGTTTGTTTCAAAAGAAAAAATTGTTGCAGGAACACAATGAGGAATTGTATGATTTTTACCGAAAATTCTATGTCGCCTTTTCCAGAGCAAAAAATGCTTTGGTATTTTTAGACTATGATGTAAGTTCCAGTTTTCAAGCTTTGGTACGTCATTCGGTGGAAATTTCTTCCGATCATTTTCAATGGGAAGATATTTTGGAAGAAAAATACAGCCCTTCTGAGGAGACGGCAAGTTATTCTTACACCACAGATATCGCTCTTTACGACTTGTGTCCGAGAAAATATTTCTTCCTGCGAAAAATTTCATTTCCGAGCATAGAAAAAGAAAAAATGCTCTTTGGAAATTTACTACATAGATGTTTAGAAAAAATGCACAAATATGAAAAATATAAGAACGGAATAGAGATACTTCTTACAAAAGAAAAAGAAAATTTGGAGAAAAGGTCTAAATTTTCCTTTCAAAAGGAGGAGTTGGAAAAGGCAAGAGCAATTTTAGAGGAATATCGAGAAAAATCCGAAATGCTCTATGAAAACATCCTACAGGCGGAACGAAAAGAATTTTTGGAGTGGAGAGGCAGTATGCTTTACGGAGAAATTGATCTTCTGGCTTTTCAGGGAGAACAATGGAAAATTATTGATTTTAAAACAGGAACAGAAAATCCCATGTATATAGAGCAGCTCGTGTTATATCAGGAATTGCTGAAAAAATATCAGAAAGGGCAAGATGTTTTGCTATCTCTTTATTATCTTTTGGAACAGAGAGAAGAAAAAATAGAGCTTTCTTTGGAAGAACGGGAAAAGATTTTGGACAAAATACAGTCCACGATTCAAAAAATTCAAAAGAAAGACTTTTCAAAAAGAGAATACCAAGAAGAAATTTGTGATGCCTGTGAATTTTATGCTTTTTGTTATCGAAAGGAAAACTTATGAAAATTTTGCACTGCTCCGACCTGCATTTGGGAAAGAAACCGGGTGGGAACAAACGATTTGCAGAAACCAGATACCAAGATTATTTTCGAGTTTTTGAAGAGCTGATTGAAAAAATTGCTCCTCTGGAAATCGATGTATTTATTATTTCCGGAGATCTCTTTGATAAAAAGGAAATCAATGCGAATATTTTAGAAAGAACGGAAGAACTTTTTCAAAAATTAAAGGCTTATAAGCCGGAAATGTCGATTCTCGTGATTGAAGGAAATCATGATGTCATTCATCGCCAAGAGGATTCTTGGTTGGAATATCTGAAAAACAAAGGATATTGTGATGTTTTTTCCTATCGAAAGAACTATGAGAACAAAAATGCTTTCCAAATAGGAGATATCCACTTTTATCCCGTAGGATATCCGGGATTTATGGTGGAAAAAACCTTACAAGACTTGGCAGAGCATTTGGATCCTTCGCAAAAAAATATCATCATCGTCCATACAGCTATTTTTGGAATTGAGAATTTACCGGGACTGGTAACGGCGGAAACCATTGATTTATTTCGAAATAAGGTATTGTATATGGCAGGAGGGCATGTCCACTCTTTTTCCGCCTATCCGAAAGAAAATCCCTACTTTTTTGTTCCCGGCTCTCTGGAATACACCAATATTCCCAGAGAAAAATCCTATCAGAAAGGAGCTATTTACTTCGACACGGACACAAGAGAATTTGAAAGAATTCTGATTTCTCCAAGAAAAAGGCTGCGAACGGAAGTTTTTTCTTGGGAAAAGGAATTGGAATCGGAATTTGAAAGTTTTATCCGGCATTACGCCAAACAGGAAGAAGAACTTTTCATCATTCCTGTCAACATCAAATCTGGTGAATACTTTCCCATCGAAAAATTGGAAAGCATTGCAGAACGGCATGGAATTTTAAAAGTCTATTTTGAAATGCGGGAAAACGGAAGAGCTCAAGAAAAAGACGGAGAAGAGGGCTATTCTTCGTTGGAAGAATTGGAGCAGAAGATTATCCGTTCCTGGAAGCTTTTGAAAAATCCGGAACGTTTTATCCGCAGTTTTTCTCAGCTGAAAGAATTCAGCTTGGAGGGAAAACAGGAAGAATTATTTCATTTGTTTGATGAAATCTTAGAGGAGGACGAAGATGCGGATTAAGAAAGTTCAATTAAAAAATTATCGCTCTCATTCCGAGATAGAAGTTGAATTTTCCAGGGGAATCAATCTGATTTTAGGAAGAAACGGAAAAGGAAAATCTTCCATTTTGGAAGCAATCGGACTCGCTTTATTTCATATCAAAGATAGAACCGGAAAGTCCACAGGGAAAACCTTTCTCAAGTATGGAGAAAAAGAATGCAGTATTCTGGTCGAATTTCTGGCAAATGATGGAAGAGAATACTCTATTTTTCATCAGTATTTTGAGAAAAAGGGAAAAATCATGATATTGAAAGATTTGAGCACAGAACTCGAATATCGAGACGGAATCGAAGAAAAATTGGAAGATTTATGTGGAATCAAATCGGAATATCGAGATGTCTATGAAAATGTCATCGTGGCAAAGCAAAATGAATTTATCAATATTTTCAAAGAAACTCCTGAAAATCGAGCCAAAATTTTTAACAAAATCTTTCATACCGAGATTTATGCAAATCTTTTTTCGAATTTAAAAGGACTTTCGGAGCAATATCAAAAGGAAAAAGAAGAATTGGAAACAGCAGAACGTGTTCTTTCCGCTACTCTGGGAAACAGAAAGGAGAGCTTTGCTGCCTGCCGGGAGGAAGAAAAAGCTTTCATTCTTTGGACGAGACGAAAGGAAGAAGAGCTTCAAAAGAAACGGAAGCTGACAAAAGAATTAGAAGAATGGGAAAAGATAGAGAAGGAATACGAAGTCATAAACTCTTCTTTGTCTCTTCAAAAAACTCAGATAGAACAAAATAAAAAAGAATTCCTCCAACATCTTTCGGAAGCAAAGAGAGCAAAAAAAGCGAGATGTCTGTTGGAAGAACATCAAAGTTCCTATGACGAATATACGAATTTGGAGAAACAGATACAGGAAAAGAAAAAAGAGCAGGAAGTTTTGCAAAAAATTCGAGAAGAAAATCGAAGACTGAAAGTGGAAAATGAAAAATTGGAGCTTTTAAGGGAAAAAAATCGAAAAGAAGAAGAGATATTGCAAGGGGAACATTCTGAATACGGAATACAACTTCTAAGCCTTCAAAAGAAAATACGGGAAAATAGAAAAAGCAAAGAAGAAATCACACTGATCTTGTCCGACTTACAACAATCCCGGAAAGAGATGGAAGCTTCCAAAGAAAAACAAAAAGAATGGGAAAAAGAAAGTGTTCTCTTGCAAAAGCAAGTATTTCTGGAAGAAAAACATTGGAAAGAAAAAACGGAAAGAATATCAAACTTGGATATAGAAAGCATTCAATCTTCCTTAGAGCAAATTCAGGCAGCTAAGATAAAGCTGCAGGGAAAACGGGAAAAACTGGTCGTCTATCAACAAAATATAGAAGACTATCAGACGGCTATGGAAACATTGAAGCAAAAGGTATGTCCTTTTTTGAAAGAAACTTGTGAAAATGTTAAAAATCTTGAAGTAGAGAGCTATTTCCGAGAAGAAATGAATAAAACGAAAATTGAGATGGAAAAGCTTTCAAAAGAAATAGCCACTTTGCAAAAAGAGTTGGAGCAGGAACAAAGCTATCGAAAACAGGAAGTTTCTTATAAGCTTCTGAAAGAGGAAGCGGACAGCTTGGAAAAAACTTTTTTATATCATAGAGGACTATGGAAAGAAGTACAACTCCATCTCGAAAGAGAACAACGTCATTTGGAAAGACTCTTACTTGTCCATAAATTTTCCAATTTAGAAGAAATACAGCAGAAAATAAGAGCTTTGGAAGATTCTCTTTTAGTATTGAAAGTGGAAGAAAAGGAAAAAGAAGCCGAGGAATTTAACAAAAAAATCTTCACTTTAGAGAACAGAATCCAAAATTTAGAGAAGGAAAGAACTTATTTCATAGAAAAAAGAAAGGAAAATGAGTCTAAAATCCAAGAAGAAAAAGAAGAGTGTTGGAAAACAATTTCTGAAGAAATAGAAACTTTGGAAGAAAAAAGAAAACACTTGCAAGCTTCCTATCAAATTTATCTGGAAAATAAAAAATTAGCCCTTCCTTTGGAAGAAATCAAGGAAAAAATATATGCTCTATGTTTGGAGAGAAAAGAAAGAAGAAAAGTCCAAAAGAGCTTGGAGAAACAAAAGGAACACTTGGAAACAAGGTTACGGAAAAATGATAAGACGGCTTGTAAAGAAAACTTGGCGGAAGTGGAGAAATTTCTTCTTCAAATCAATAAAAGGCTTGGAGAAATCGGACAAAAAATAAAGCATCACAAACAAGAATTGGAATGCCTGAAAGCACAAGAAGAAAAAATCAAAGAACTTGCCGGAAAGAGAAATAAAATAGAGAAAAAATGGAAGAAAGCGGAAAATATAAGAAAGAATATTAAAGAAATGGGGACAGAGGTTTCCAAGAATATGTTAGCTCATATCAGTGAAGGAGCCACGATCAATTTTCACAAAATCACAGGGAGAAGTGAAAAAATCTGCTGGAGCAACGAAGATAATGACAAATATCAAGTCTATTTATCGGGAGCAAATCAGAAAATCGAATATCATCTATTGTCAGGAGGAGAACAGGTTTCCGTTGCCATTGCTATTCGGGGAAGCATGGCTCAATATTTTAGTAATTCAAGATTTATGATTTTAGATGAGCCGACCAATAATTTGGATTTGGAAAAAAGAAAACTTTTGGCAGAGTATATGGGAGAGATTTTACATCACTTGGAGCAAAGTATTATTGTGACGCATGATGATACATTTCGAGAAATGGCGGAAAAAATTATTGAATTATAGAAAGGACAATGGATTGAAAGAAAATTATGATCAAAAAATGGAAGAACAATTAAAGAGCTTACAGGGAGAAAGGAAAAAATTACTCCTTCATTCCTGCTGTGGTCCCTGCAGCTCTTCCGTCTTGGAATATCTAAAAGACTACCTGGAGATTGATGTCTATTTTTACAACCCCAATATTACGGAAAGGGAAGAATATGAAACCAGATTGGAAGAGTTGAAACTCTTTTTAAAGAAAATCGAATTTCCGATGCAAGTATTGGAAGGGAAATATGAGGTTCAAAAGGATTTTTTGGAAAAGATAAAAGGCTTGGAACAAGAACCGGAGACCGGAGCAAGATGTAAAATCTGTTATGCTTTGAGAATGGAAGAGGCTGCCAGAAAGGCAAAAGAAGAGGGCTATGATTATTTCACAACAGTCCTTAGCATCAGTCCTATGAAAAATGCTGCATGGATCAATGAAATTGGAGAGAGTCTGGAACAGAAATATGGGATTTCTTTTTTACACGGAGATTTTAAAAAGAAAAATCGATATTTACGTTCTATCCAACTTTCCAGAGAATATGGCATGTATCGACAGGAATATTGCGGTTGTATTTTTTCAAAACTGGAAAGGGAAAGAAAACAAAAGGAGAGAGAAAAAAATGGTTAATTTTTCAGAAAAAACAGTTCGTTTGGTATCTGTGATTGTATTTATTCTATTGCTATTGTTAGGAATGAAAAAACATTGGATCTTTGTGTTGGAAATTATCCCTGTGATGATTTTCTTTTCGACAAAAGGAGTGCAAATGTTCGAAGACACTCTTTGGTGGGGAGCAAGAGTTTTTTGGGGGCTTTGTTTTTCTGTCTCTTTCTTCTTTATTCTATATCGGCAAATTCCTGAAACGACAGTGATTACAAAAGAATACTTGTTGGTAAGAGCCTTAATTGCCGTTTGTGTGGGAGCATGGTTGGGTGATTTTTTCGCAAAATATATCTACATTCGTTTGCGATTCTGCATCAACCGTTTTGCTGCAAAAGGCTATCGAAATAGTTATAAAATTTTGTCTATGCAGGATTATAGCCAAAGATATTTAAAAAGTCCTTTTAAAAGAATGAAGATTTCCTTTTATTATATTCATTTGGAAGTGAATGGAGTGGAAAGAGTTTTTTTAACGGAAAAGGAAATTTTTGAGCAGCTGCAATATGAAAGCACAGTAGAAATTACGATAAAGAAAGGTTGTTTAGGTTCTTACTATGGAGTGGGTTATGAGAAAAAATATTAAAGAAAGAAAAGAGGAAGAAATATGAAATGTGTAAAAAACTATCTACTGTCAGCTCTGATATTATTCAGCTTAGGAGCCGGAAGCCTCTTGGCGGAAGAAGAAAGTAGAACTTTAGTATTTGACGACAGCAAATATACAAAATCTTTTCAAAAAATAGACGGAAAAAAAATAGAATTTCGTTCTTTTGAAAACATTGTCTATGTAAAAAATCCGGTAAGTGTTGAATATCAACATATGAATATCTATATTCCGGAGGCTTATTTTGAGGGAAAACAGATAGGAAGCTACAACGAAAAAACAGCTCCTATTTTTCTTCCCAATATGGTGGGAGGCTATATGCCCGGGAAAGCGGGAGTTCCTAAGATAGATGCGAACGGAAAGGCAAATGCTATTTTACGCGCTCTTTCCAAAGGTTATGTGGTAGCCGCTCCTGCAGCAAGAGGAAGAACTTTAAAAAATTCAGAAGAAGAATATATCGGAAAAGCTCCTGCCGCTATTGTGGATTTGAAAGCTGCCGTTCGTTATTTACATTATAACGACGAGAGAATGCCCGGAGATGCCAATAAAATCATATCGAATGGAACCAGTGCGGGTGGAGCTTTATCCGCTCTATTGGGAGCCAGCGGAAATAGTAAGGACTATGAAAAATATCTGAAAGAATTGGGGGCAGCCAATGCAAACGATGATATTTTTGCCGTTTCTTCCTATTGTCCTATCACAAATCTGGAACATGCAGATGTTGCATATGAATGGATGTATGCCGATATAGAGCCGGAAACAAAAGAGAATATCTCCACTTTTCAAAAATGGTTCCATAAAAAAAGCGTCGGTCTGACGGAAGAAGAAAAAAAAGTGGCAAGAGAACTGAGGGCAAAATTTGCAGGATATTTTAATTCTTTAGAATTACGGGATAAGGAAGGAAAATTATTGTATCTAAACTATGAGGGAAGGGGAAACTTTGAAAACTATTTGAAAGCTCTCATCCTGGATTCCGCACAAAAAGCGATAGAAAATGGAAAGAACTTATCCTCTTACTCTTGGATAAAAATACAAGACAACAAAGTACAAGAACTTGATTTTCAACTCTTTCTTCACTCAGAGAAAAGAAGGAAATCTCCTCCCGCCTTTGATAGTTTTGATTTAAAAAGTGCAGAAAATGAGTTATTTGGAAATAAGAAACAAAATGCTCAGCATTTTACGGAATATTCTTTAAAACATAGCAAACAAAATGGCGGCATGGCGAAGGAAGAAGTGATAAAAGAGATGAATCCTATGAGCTATTTGGAAGACGAAGAAGTGAATATCCCAAAATATTGGAGAATTCGCCATGGTACTTCCGATAGAGATACTTCTCTTGCCATCCCTGTAATATTGGCTACCAAATTGCAGAATTTAGGATATGAAGTGGACTTTTTTCTTCCATGGAAACAGGGACATGATGGAGACTATGATTTGGAAGAACTGTTTCAATGGATGGATGAGATTGTGAAAAAAGATAGGAGGTAATTATGAATTTTTGGGAAGTTGTTAGAAATCGTTATTCTTGCAAAAAATTTAGTGATCGTATTGTAGAAAAAGAAAAATTAAAACACATCTTAGAGGCGGGAAGACTGGCTCCTACTGCGAAAAACTTGCAAGAACATCATATTTATGTACTTCAATCGGAAGAATTTTTGGCAAAAATTGACAAAGTAACTCCTTGTCGATACGGGGCTAAAACCGTACTTCTTATCACCTTTGATAAAAAGAATGTGTTTGTCTATCCCGGAGCAAAAAGAGATTCCGGGGTGGAAGATGCAAGTATTGTGGCAACTCATTGTATGTTAGCCGCCACGGCTCTGGGAGTGGACAGTTGTTGGATCAATAATTTTGACCCGGACATACTTGCAAAAGAATTGAATCTTCCGGAACAGGAAGAGGTACTTATGCTGCTTGATTTAGGCTATGCGGAAGAAGGAACAGGAGCTTTGCCAAATCATCATCTGAGAAAAGAACTGGAAGAAACCGTCACTTATTTGTAAAACGCCTTTCCTATAAAAACATAAGAATAGCAAGGAAAAGAATGGAAGGAAGCAAGCTCCAAACTTGACTTCTTTTCTTTTCTATGATACTATACTTAAAAAACACTTGTATTTTTAGGAGGAAGAATGTTCTTTTTAAAGAATTATCAAAAAGTAGGAATTTATTATGAAGGGCAAGAAATTACCTACAAAGAAATTATCATAAAGGCGAAACAACTGGGAGAACATCATGGAATTGAAGCACATAGCAAATCTATTTTATTCTCGGAAAATCGACCGGAATTCTTCTATGCTTTTTTAGGAATTTGGAATCGAAATGCGACTTGTATCTGTATTGATGCTTCCTTTACAGAAGAAGAATTCTTGTACTACGTCAATGATTCCGACGCCAATAGAATTTTTACATCCAAAGCAAAGGAAGAAGTTGCAAGAAAAACTGTGGAAAAAAGTGGAAGAGACATTCAAATCATTGTCTTGGAAGAGGAAGTTTGGGAAGAAAAGGAATATTCAGAGGAAGAATTGGTCTTAATGGCACCGGAAAAAGAAACTGTCGCTCTGATGCTGTATACTTCCGGAACTACCGGAAATCCAAAAGGAGTTATGTTGACTTTTGACAACATTTTGTATAATATAGAATCTTTGGATGAGTACAAGATGTTCTTAGAAACGGATGTCACTCTGGCACTCTTACCGATGCACCATATTTTTCCGCTATTGGGATCCGGAGTGATTCCTCTTTCTCATGGAGCAAGTATTATTTTCTTGAAAGAATTGTCTTCTCAGGCTATGATGGAAGCCCTGCAAAAGTACCAAGTGACTATGATGATAGGAGTTCCAAAACTTTGGGAAATGTTACATAAAAAAATCATGGAACAAATCAAAGCCAATAAACTGGCCCATATATTATTCAAACTTGCTGAAAAATTACAATCAAAAGCCTTTTCAAAAGCTATTTTTGGGAAATTACATCAAAAATTGGGTGGAAAATTACGATATTTTGTTTCCGGAGGTTCCAAGTTGGACGAGCAGGTGGCAAAGGATTTCTTTACTCTGGGAATTACCATTTGTGAAGGATATGGAATGACGGAAACTGCCCCTATGATTTCTTTCAATCCTCTTTCAGAAGCAAAACCCGGAACGGCAGGAAAAGTTTTAAGAAACTTGGATCTTTTGATTGCAGAGGACGGAGAAATTTTGGTCAAGGGTAGAAATGTGATGAAGGGCTATTACAAAAGAGAAGAGGCTACCAAAGAAACTATTGACGAAAATGGATATTTGCATACGGGAGATTTGGGAGAGATTCGGAATGGATATTTATACATTACAGGAAGAAAAAAAGAAATGATAGTTCTTTCCAATGGAAAAAATATCAATCCGATAGATATTGAATTCCAAATTCAAGGGAAAACAAATTTAATACAGGAAATTGTCGTATTGGAGTGGAAAGGCGTATTAACTGCTGCTATCTACCCAAATTTCCAAGCCATTCGTGATGAAAAAATTGTAAACATTGAAGAAACTTTAAAGTGGGAAGTGATTGATGCATACAACAAACAGGCTCCTGATTATCGAAAAATATTGGATACCGTCATTGTTCCGGATGAATTTCCGAAAACGAAAATCGGAAAAATTCGACGTTTCATGATTCCCGCTCTTCTTGAAAATATCGGAAAAAAGGAAAGCGTCAGTGAAGAACCGAGCACGGAAGAATATGCGATTATCAAAGAATACTTAAGTATTGCAAAAGGGAGAAGTGTGGTTCCTCAAGCTCATTTAGAGTTGGATTTGGGAATGGACTCTCTTGATATGATTGAATTTATCAGTTTCTTGGGAAATCGTTTCGGTATGGTAGTTCAAAATGAAACAATTTTAGAAAACTCAACTGTAGAAAGCATTTCAGCCTATGTACAAAAACATCGTGGAGAAGACAAGATAGAAGATGTGAATTGGAAAGAAATTTTGTCGAAAGAAACAAAGGTTGATTTGCCTTATTATGGAGTTTTTGCGAGAATGGGAAAACTTCTAAACTATCTGTTATTCTGGACCTATTTTAGAATTGAGATGAAGGGAAGAGAATATTTGGATCGGAAACCGACGATATATGTCGGAAATCATCAAAGTTTTTTGGATATTTGTCTTATTACAAGAGCCTTTCCCTTTGCTATTATGAAAAATTGTTATTTTATGGCAAAAGTGGTGCATTTTAAAAGCTTTTTGATGAAGTTTTTTGCTTCACAGGCAAATGTGGTCACTTTAGACATTAATGATAACATTACCGAAGTTCTACAAACTATGGCAAAGGTATTACGAGAAGGAAAGAGTATTTTGATTTTTCCGGAAGGAGTCAGAACGAGAGACGGAAAGTTAAATTCTTTCAAGAAAAGCTTTGCAATTTTAGCAAAAGAATTAAATGTAGAAGTCCAACCCTTCGTCATTCAGGGAGCTTATGAACTTTTCCCAACCTCAGCACGTATGCCGAAAATGGGAAAAGTCCATTTAGAAATTCTTCCAAAATTTTCGCCGGAAAACATGTCTTATGAAGAAATTACAGAAAAAGCTAGAAAGCAAATTTCCGAGAAACTTAGTCAAAAGCATGACTAGCTTCTTGCAATAATTTTAAATCAATGAAACGAAATGCTTCCAATTCTTCTTCTGAATAATTATCATGGGGTCTTTCCAATTGGGTAGCAATTTTCACAGCCAAGTCGATAATCCTTTTAAATTCTTGATTTTCTTTGAAATATTCTTTCGAAACAATGACAGATTTAAAAGGATTTTTAGCATCTTCTAAATGAGAGATAATGGGGTCTGAAAGCAATTTACGTCCTTCGTAGACTTGCTCTTGGACCTTATCCAATATATGAAGAAAATCTTTGAATTCATAAAATTTTACCTGATTTGTTTCCCGATAAAGATTTGCTACTTTTCGATTGTTTGTAATGATTATGTATTCCATTTTATTCACCTCGCTATTCTTTTTAGCTTAAAAAATGGAATAAGTCAAGGATTTTTAGAAAAAAATATAAAAACAGCATTCTTATCAGGGGCAAAGTTTTTAGTAAAATAATACAATCTTCTTGTAAAAGGAAAAAACAGGAAAACAAAGAGGAAATCTCCTCCACCATTTTCCTGTTTTTTATCTTATTTTTTAAAAAATATTAGTACTTATCCATCATTATTTATTTTGCAATTGTTCTCCGGTGTAAGTCCAATCAAATTCCACGTTTTGTGTTTTGAAGTATTCTTCTGCCGCTGCCAAACCGTTATCTCTTGCCGCAGGAACCCCTGTTTCAGAATCTACGTGTAATAAATAATCGGTAGGAGCTTTGATTTCTAATTGTAATTTATATTTTCCAATTGGAATTAAGCCCTTCTTAATATTAATTCCATAGTGAGGTCCGTCATCCGCATTCATAGGCATGAAAGTTCCGGAAGTGATTTCTTTTTTTCCATCTTCCGACATCACTTTATAGTTTACTGTCAAGTAAGCCGGCCAAATATCTTCTCCTTCTCCAAAACCATATTTTACTCCTGCTTCCGGCAACAAATGAATATCCGCTTCCAAGTGCATATCAGATTCTGCCGCTGAAGGCTGTTTTCCTTCCGGAATCATATCCACTGCTTGGAAATAAACAGCTGCTACTTGATAAGGTCCTACAACAGTTTCATCAATCGGAATTTCTGCAAATCCGGATTCTCCCGGTTTTTCTGCCGGAGCTGCCGCTTCTGTAGTGGCTGCTGTTTGTTCTGTCGGAGCTGCCGCTTCTTCTTTCTTTTCTCCACAAGCAGTCAACCCCAATACCAATAAAGCCATTGCTAAAAATTTAAAATTTTTCATAGTAAAACTCCTCCCTAAACATTTATATTAAAATACTTTGTAAATTATTTTTCTTTTTCCGCCTCTTTTTTTATTTTTCTTTCTTTCATAAAATTACTTAATATCATCCAAACAGAAGCAATGACCAACATCAATTGCGGAATTAAAGTTTCTGCTCTATCATAGATATTTAACCATGTATTTTGGTATCCATTCATAGCAGGAATGACGGTACTTCCTGAAATAACCCCTGCTTCTGTCAGCTCTACGACTCCTTTTCCCATGAACGAAATACACAATAGGAATAGAAGAATACTCGTAAACATAAAGAAAGGTCTAAGAGGTAATCTTACTGTAGTATATCTGAAGATAAGATAAATAAGAATCAAAGCGGCAATCCCGGCTAAAAATCCATAAAGAGCAAATAATTTATCGGTTTGTCCTCCTGTCAACATCGCTTTATAAAACAAGACCAATTCGGCTCCTTCTCGAAGAACCGCCAGAAAAGCGGAAAAAATTAAAACTCTTCCACTCTTTTCATCAATAGATTTCTGAACTTGAGATTTGATATAGCGTGACCAGGCTTCTTCTTCCGAACGAGATAAAATCCAATTGCTGACCCAAAATAAAACTCCAACGGCTAAGAACATAGTAATTCCTTCCATCAGTTCCTGTCCAATTCCACCTAATAAAATATCAATGAGAAAGGCTAACAGGAAAGAACAAACAATGGCTGCTCCCATTCCGATATATACTTGTTTACATAATTTTTCATTGCCTGTTTTTACAAGATATGCAATAATAGCAACGATGACTAAAATAGCTTCCAGTCCTTCTCTTAATAACAGTCCGAAGGACACTCCAAAGGATTTCCATTTTATTGCGGAAGCATTCGCATTTACAACTTCCCCCTTAAATAATCGCTCTCCTTCAGAATCATGAGCTTGTTTTGAAATAACTCCATCCAAAACCATGGCATCTCTGTAGACTTTTATAGCCAATAAATCGATTTCTTTATCCAATTCGGAAATATTTCCTTCAATATTCCCTTTTAGGGTATGTTTGATTTTACGAAACATGGCTTCAATCTCATTCACTCTTTTTGCGGAGATATTTACCATAACATTTTTTTCAAATCCTTGTACTTCATAGTAATTAAAATAGGCATTGTTCATAAATTTGTATGCCGCATCGGCATCTCCCATTTCAATTGATTTTTTCGCATCTTGAAACTCCAGATTCATATCTTTTGCAACCTCTTGCCAAGTCTCATATTTTTTCTTCTGAGCAGCCTCCGTTTCTGAGTAATTCAGTGTGAAAAATACAGCAAAAACAAAGAGCAAGGCAAACAATTTTTTGAAACATTTTCTCATGCATTCCACCCCTAATTCTATTCCAAAATTACAAAACCTGTTCATTTTTATATAATTTTATACCAATTTAATTGAAAAGTCAATATATTTATAGATATAAAATTCTATTTACTAAGTTTTTAAAAGATTTATTTTTTAAAAACGAAAAAGTATGTTAGAATAAAGAAAAAGAATTATGGAAAGAAGGGTTGAGAATGGATATGAAAAAAATGTTTAAATATTTGTCGATACTGTTCTCCCTATTTCTATTTGCCTGTTCCTCAGACAAAGTGGAAACGGAGAAAAGAGAACAAATTCTTTATACGGTTATGCCGAAGCGGGAATATCATCTTGTTTCCAATCACTATCAGGAAGCGGACAGAGCCTTAATCACTCAGCTGTGGGAAGGACTTACTGAACTGAAAGAGGGAGGAGTTCGCCTGATTGAAGTTACCGATATTCAACATAGTAAAGATTTTTTAGAATGGAAATTCTATTTGCGAGAGGATTTGACCTGGTCCAATGGTGAACCGATTACAGCAGAAAGCTATCGAAAAAGCTGGTTGGAGAGCTTAAAAAATTCTCCTATGCTGCAAGAAAAATATCGAATGTTTGTGATTCAAAATGCGGAAAAATTTTCAGAAAATAAGGTTTCTGAGGAAGAAGTGGGAATCAAAGCGGAAAAAAATGTACTTCAAGTACGATTACACACCCCCATTTCCAATTTTGATGAATGGGTCAGCAATCCTATTTTTTATCCTCTTCACCCGGACAATGAAAGATTAAAAGCGGGAGAAAAAATTGTAAATGCCGCCTTTCGAGTTGCCTCTATGCAGGAAGATAAGATTATATTGGAAAAAAATGAAAGCTATTGGGATGCTGTGAATACTCGTTTAAAAAAAGTGGAGATATCCTTGGTAGAAAATGAAATTATGGCTTATGAAATGTTCCCGAGATATGAAATCGATTTCTTCGGTGCTCCCTTCTATTCGATTCCCTTTGAGCGCTTGAAGCAAGCAAATACTTTGCCTGAAAAATTAATTTTTCCGGTGATGAAGTACTGCTATATTTCGATTCCGAATGAAACAAAAGATCCATTTTTAGAAACATCAAATAGAAAGCTGAGAGAACTCCTATATGCTGTCAGCGACCCGGAATTCATGGGAAAGGTCATTGTTCAAAACGATTCTCCGGCCATTTTTTCACATCCTCATCCCAGCTCGGAACTGATTTCCAAGAGCAAAGAAGAGTTTGAAGCCTTACAACAGCAAAAACATTTTACTTTTTCCGATTCTCCTTATGTTGCAAGATTTCATTCCGATAAGCTTTTAGAAAAAAAATTGTTGCTTTCTACCGTAAAAGAATGGATTTCCAGTTTTAAATTTCCCATTCGCGTTACCTCCGATGAAAAAGCAAAAGCAACTTTTCAAATGGAGCATTATCTGCTTGGAAGCAATCGAAAAGAAGATTTCTATTATTATATTTCCAAAAAATATGGCGTGAATATAACAAAAGAAGAGGAATTCCTGAAAGAATTACCGGTGATTCCTCTGCTTCAAGAAAACACTACACTCCTATTGCATTCTGAGGTGAGAGGACTGAATGTGGCTCCCAATGGAGATGTTTACTTAAAATATATTATAATTCAATAAAAAATAATATAGCTCTCTGAAGCACTCACGACTAAAATCGTGAGTGTAAGTTTTTTTTGTGGAAATTTTGGTAGATATTTCATCCATTTCATCTTTACATTGCAGTCTTGAGAAAAGAAATCCTTATTTAATGCAGCACAAAATTTACCGGAAGAACCACATTACAAGCAATAGGATTTCCCAAGCTATCTTTGGCAGGACTGAAATGCCAATGATACACTTCTTTGATAGCTACCTCATCCAATGTTTCATTCCCGCTGCTTTCATGGAGAGTTACATTTTTTACCCCTCCGTCCGTTGCTACCAGAATTTTTACATAGACACTTCCTTCAATCTCTAAATTTCTTACAGAAGGAGGATATTTAGGAGAACTATAAGATACAAGATATGGAGGAGTAACCGCTCCTCCGCTTCCTTTCCCTCTATTATTCCCCTCTCCTTCTCCTTCACCGTTTCCCTGACCGCTTCCGTTGTTCTTCCCGTTTCCGAAATCTTGCCCTTCTCCCTTTCCTTGTCCCATATCATCTTCTTTTCCTTCTTCTGCTGAATTTGAATTTTTTTGCTCAATTAACTGCTTTTTTTGTTTTTTGAAATCTTTTTCTTCTTTCTTCTTTTCAACAATTTTTTCTTTTATAATGTCATCCGATTGGGAAGGGAATGACTGTTTCTTTTCTATGTTGGCACTTCCTGAAAGATTCGCACCTTTTTCTCCTGAACCGGATTTTTTCCCTCCTCCACTTTGTTCCAAAGTGATTTCCAAAATTTTTGGAGAATATTGATTTGAAGGGGAATCGAAAAAATGAAGTAAAATTGCTATCAAAAAATGAAAAATGATGGCAACGATAAATCCTTGAAAAAAGCGTCTATTCTTATCCGTCATCTCTCATCCTCCAAATCGGTTGCAAGCCCTAAACGGTTTACTCCAGCACCTCTTAATTCGTCTATCACTGTAATCACGGCTTTATACCCGACCTCTTCCTCCGCACGAATCATAATGGAAAATTCCGGATTCTTTTCATTTTCTATTTTCACCGTATGAATCAATTGTTGCAGCTCTATCGGAGTCTCTTCTAAATACAAAGAAGCATCTTTTTTTATGCTTACAGTAAAATTACTTTTCTTAAGAGTTTCCGAATTTTTTGCAGAAGGCAAGCGAATAGGAATGCTTCTGAGTTCACTCATATACATAGTGCTGACAATAAAAAATACCAACAATAAAAAAATCATATCAATCATAGGGCTCAACATCAATGGAGGAGGCGGATTTACTTTTCTGAATCGTCTTCGCATTGCTCTTCCCTCCCTAACTGTTTTTATTTTTATATTCTTCCAATTCCATGATATCTACCAAAACTTCAGAAATTTCTGAAAGATTAAGAGAAGCTGTTTTGACTTTACTCGACAGATAGGCATGAATACACATTCCGAGAATAGCGATACACAGACCGAACACCGTTGTAATCAGTGCTTCTCCAATCCCTGCCGTAACCGCCATGGGATTTTGAAGTCTTTCATTTAGAGCGTTAAAAGAGCTCATCATTCCGGTAATCGTTCCCAGAAGTCCCAGCATGGGTGCCAGACCGATGATGACACTCAAATAGTCAAGATGTTGCTCCATTCCGTCAATGGCACGCTCCGCCTTGGAATATACCAGGGATTCCAATCGTTTTCCGATATCTTCTTTCATATTCAAAGTATCCAGAGCAAGTTTGGCAGCATCTCCCGTATTCTTTTCGGCATATTTACGAGCTTCTTCAAAATGATATTCATTCATCAAGGCACAAAATGTTATAACGAAATCGGTACTGGAAAAAGCTTTTTTATAATAGAGATATCTTTCCACACCAATGGAAACTGCCGCTATGGAACATAGCAGCAAAGGCCACATAAAAACTCCTCCTCTTTGAAAATAATCAACACTTCCCTCAAAAATCCCCATATTCATCCCTCCTATCAAATGTTGTCATCGATATTTTTATATTTTTAGCCCATTATCCTCGAATACAAAGACAATGGGCTAAAGATTTTTATAAATCAGCTTCTAAATATGCACTCAATCAATTCTAATCAATTTTTTATTCTTTCTTTTCTAATTTTTCAGCCAATTCACGAGCTTCTTTTGCAAGCCGAATATGAGAAGCAAGAGATTTGGAAGAAACCGACATTCTTACACCGAAAAGCATCGGAAGGGAAGGAGCAATAAAGCAGGCGGAATTTAAATGTCCTCCATCATAATCGCTCATGTCCAAAATATGAAATGTTTTATCGGCAGATACTGCAGTGGAAGGAGTTCCATTGTAGATAGCAATCGGAGTTCCTTGAATAAACCATAATCTGCTGCCGTCGGCATAAATTCCCCATAGATACCCGGAAGCATTTAGCGAAATAATTTCCGTCCAAGTTGCAGGAGAGGTGATATTGGACAAGGAGGTGTGATACACACTGGCAGTGAAACCGGAAAAACCGGCAGTATAATGTCCAAGAAAAATATAAACATGATTTTCATTGACAATGGAAATATCTCGAAAATCTCCTTTTTGAGTCGGATTTGCAATCTGTACCGTAGTAACTCCATTTTGATTAAATTTTTTCAAATTTATAATGCAAAGGTTGGTATCCGCATTTCCGCTTCCTGCATTTTGCATTCCTCCCAAAGAGCATACATAGAGTTTATTGTCATATAAATCCAGAGTAAAGGAATTTTTTCCGACAGTAACATAGTCTCTAAAAGTAAGTTTTCCGCTAGTCGAACTGACAGAAAATCTGGCAACAATGCTGTTATAATAATTTTGATAACCGCTTCCCTGATTGACATAGAACAGAGCATATAGATAACCGTCTGTTCCGACCGTCAAAGCTTCTCCATGATAGGTTGCATTCGAATAAGGATGTCGAAAATCCGGGAAATCTGCCGGAAAGGCATATTCATGTTCCTGTTTATACTGATTATCCATGTTAATTACGGAAATTTTTGCCAAATCATAGCCCGTTCCGAACAGCCATTTTCCTTTGCTGGCAACTCCATGCAGATTGGCAACTCCTGTCCACTTTTGACTATGCAGAGGAGCTGCCCAGTTTCCTTGAGGGTCGATAATACGATTTTCTTTTAAGTCTGTTGTAGAGTAATTATATTGACGCAGTACCAATCTGCTGTTATTACGATCGAAAAAATTGAAAAAAGCCGGATCTCCATTTAACGGAGGAATAGAAATTTTATTTTTAACTGCCGTTAAAGCAGAGGCGGCAGCATTTCTTTCTCCATAGATAGCTCCTGCCGTTCCTTGGGAATAACCGGAATTTACCGCGGTATAAGCAAATAAATTTTCAGCCATAGAAAACCTCCTTTATGTTTCAAAATTTAAAAAAAAGAATATTCTTATCCCTATTTACCGACAATTTTCCTTGTACAAGGGCAACACCTCCTCTTCCTTGTTTCCTTAAAATTTGTATTGAAAGCTTGCATAGTAGCTTCTTCCCTGAATAGGATATTGAATGTTGGTCTGATAATTGATGCTTTTATATTTATGATACATATCGTTTGCTTTATTAAATAGATCATTCACTCCAAGAGCGATTTGAAAATGTTCCGTTAGTTTACACTTGATTCCCAAATCCCAAGCTGTCAGTGAAGACTGAACCATAAAATCTCCCGTTGCCAAAGGAATTCTGCTCGTAATCATTTCTCCGACATAACGAAATTGAGAAAAGATACTCCAACGTGGATTTGGACGATAGGTAATTCTTGCCGTCCCTTCCCATTTCGGCTGATATGTTAGAAAGCCCTTAAAGACTCCTCCATTCCAGTGTATAGCTTCCGGCAGAGCACTATTGTCATACACTACATTTCTGGGTCTGGTATAAGTTGCCTGTAGGTTGAGATCCCATTTTTTCCAAGATAAATCCGCCTGTATTTCCGCTCCGTGAACCTTGGCACTGACGGCATTGGTATAAACAAAGAAAAAACGATTCCAGGAACCCAATTCCAAAATTCTTTTGGAATCTCGTCCGAAATATGTCAGTTGAAGCTTGGCCGCCTTTGCTCCCAATGCAGCTCCGTCCCAGATAGCACTGACATCCCATTGTTTTCCCTCTTCTGGCATAGGAAAAACATGAGTTTTCCCCCCTTCTTCGATACTTCCATCTCCTTTGATATTGGGCATAGGGATAATTCCTGCCCCGTCTCCGGCAATTTCATACATATTCAACAGACGATAATAGCTTCCTCCGGTAGCACGCAAGGTGAAATGCTCATTGAATTGTTTTTTGATTGCGACTTGCCAAGTCACTTTATCATCGGTTTGTTTGTCTTCTCGGCTGAAAAATTTCCACTTTTGCGGATCTTTCTTTTTATCGTAGCGTTCACTGCGACCGAGTATTGTAGAACGATTATAACGAATGCTCGGGGTTAACCACAGATCTCCTTTCCGATTTAAAGTGATCGTATCCTGAAGCTGTGCATTGAAAATATCCTGCTCATAATAATTTCTCCATCTGGCACGTGTATCTGAACTGTGAGAACTGAAATCCTTCATACGCCAGCCGTCAATATCCATTTTTTCTTTGGAAGCGTTTACCATAAATTCTATGATATGACGCTCTCCCGCTTTGTAGCTTCCATCCAATTTTGCACCCCAGCGATGACTGTCATATTTACTCCACAGAGTGTTTGGACGATAGCTGTTTAAGAGACTTCCCGTATTTTTTTCCAACCATTCCCAATCATCCACATAGTAATCTTTCTCTTGTTTTAGATAATTAACACTCCAGCCCCATTCAAGATTCCTGAAAGTATCCCGTCTTCCGAAAAGAAATTCCTGAACGGTCAATTTCTGATTTCGATGATAAAAGATAGAGAGCGGATTATTTGCCATAAGGTCGGTATCTATATATGGTGCATTACCATAGTTCTCATCAATAGGAAACGGCAGATGTCTTTTGATTCTTTTCCAAGTTGCCTTCGCCATCCAATGTTCATCCTGCCATTTTAAAATAATATCCATATTTTTATAATCATTGGCTTTTCTTCGTCTATAGTGGTCTTTCACCGCTTCCGCCTGTTTTTTATGTTTTTCCATTTCTTTGACACTCTTCTCCGCCTGTTGTGCATATCCAACAGCCTCACTGTCTCCATAACTTCCTATCCATCTTTCTATATCCTCAAAACGACCATCACATCTTGCTAAAATTTGTTGAAAATGTAGATGTTCTTCTCCGGTTTCCTTATTGTAAAAATCAATAAAATCTTGGACTCTATCTGGGACAATGTAGTTCCCCTCAGAATCTTCCCATTTTGGAAGAATATTATTTTCTTGATTTACCGTATATTCTTTATAAATGGAATCATAAAGAGCTTGCTGTGCATCAATATGAGTACTTCTAAGAAAAGGAAGAATATTTTCTTTCTCAATTCCGGGAAAGATTGGGAAGTCTTCTAAATTCACTAAAAAATTATTATCAATGTCATTTTTAGCTTCCTGCAAAGAGTTTTCCCAACGATCCTGATTATTTTTGACAATCTGAGTTGCTTCTTCCAGAGTATCAGCCTTAAATATATTTCCATCACTATCTGTAAAATCGTATTCTTTTAATTCTTTAAATGCTTTATTATAATTATCTATTGCTCCTCGTTCCCAACTTTTTGCATTTTCCACTTCCTTTTGATACTCTTTATCTCTATCATAGGAGAAGTTTTTATATTTGAAATTTCCTTTGCTTTCATCATGATTGATTCCGACCATTAAAGTTCCGCTTCCCAAGGGAAGATCAAACTGCAAATTTGCTTTTTTCCCGCCAAAAGAACTTCGTCCGACGCTTGCGGTCACATTTCCTCGATTCGGTTTTTTGGTAACGATATTGATAACTCCTCCCATAAAAGTTCCACCGAAACGTGCAGGAATATATCCGCGATATACTTCAATTCTTTCCACATTATGCACGGGAATTGTTGAAATATCAGCTGCCGCATCTCCTCCGAGATTAAAAAGAACTCCGTCTACAAACACTCCGACCTGAGCCGCAGTGGAACCACGAACACTGACTGTGGTGTACTGCCCTTTTCCATTGATTTCCCGCACATGAACTCCGGGAACCATTTTCAAAAAATCAGGTAAATCTTTTTGCTCTCCTTTATAATCATCCGGACGAATGACCGTCACTGTTCCCGGTGATAATTTCGATTCCCAATCCGGTCTTTTTGCCTCCACGGTAATTCCTTCCATTTTGAAGTTTACCGTTTCTCCGGAAACCGACATCGTTGTCGACTGCATATTCCCGGTAGTCTCTATTGCATATAGAGAGTCTGTCCAGTATAAGAGTATTATACTTAACATACCGATTTTCAAAATCCTTTGCCACATACCCGTATTTTCTTTTTTCATTGAAATTCTTACCTCCTCCTTATAAAAAATACGCCACATTTTCACAAGTAACTCCGGTGAAAGTGTGGCGTTTGGTTTTCATGATTGTATCATAAATGGTGTTGATGAGAAAACTATTTTTCTCTCAATAGCATTTTGTTGAAACTATAAAATTCCTGCTCTTAGATTACAGCATTGAGATAAAATAGAACCAGCCAGCACTCTGACTCAAGATCATCATATCAGTATTCCTTTGTGAGAGGATTACAATACTGATATTCCTTAATACAGTTGTTTAACAGCGCCGGATTTCCACCGGACTTCCCTGTACACAGTTCTAAATTTTATTTTTCCTTCCTTTTATTGATCTTTCTCATAGATATGAGATAATTTTATTTCCATTATATTACTTAAAAAAATTATGTCAAGTAAAAAAACATTTTAAATTATATTAAAATACATTATTTTATTTTAATACAAAATATAATGGCATAAAAAGTTTTAAAATTCTAATTTGTTGAAAAAATAAAAAACTCCAAGTTAGGATTTTATACTTCAAAATTCTACTTGGAGTTTTTCTTTCCATACTGCCTGCTTCTGAATTCGCTATCTCATAAAAGCATTTTTCTGCACATTCTTTTATCATGTTCCTAGCTCATTTTTGCTAAAATCCCCTTTATGGCATTTTGCTTAAATGATTGCCCGGGCTCAATACTCCCTCAGACATGGTATAGATACTTTTTCCATACTTTAAAGTATCCAATTCATGTGTCACTATAAGAATTGTCAGCCCCCTTTCATTTAATTTTTGCAATAATTCCATGACTTCTTTACTTGCCTCAATATCCAAATCCGAAGTCGGCTCATCCGCAATCAAAATTTGAATATCCGTAATCAAAGCCCGAAGAATAATGACTCTTCTCAATTCTCCACCGGATAATTCCTTAGGATAAGAGTCGGCAAGATGTTCCAATCTCAACTCTTTTAAAAAATATCTCGCTTTTTCTTCGGAACTTCCGTCCGTATGATATAAATCATAGGCAAGTCGAATATTTTCTAAAACAGTCAGATAAGATAACAAGGCAGGGGACTGCGGAATAAAACCGATGGTTTTGTTCCTAAAAATTGACTTTTCTTCATCTTCCAACAAAATATAATTTTGTCCTTCAAAAAGCAATTCTCCACTGTCCGCAGAAAGTAAACCCGCCACAATATTCAAGAAAGTGGATTTTCCACTACCGCTTCTCCCGATAATATGGATAAAGTCTCCTCTCTTGATCTCTAAACTGACATCTTTTACAGCAAAAAAAGCTTTGTTTGCTCTGGTATAAGATTTCGATATATTTTTGATTTCTAACATACTTCCTCCTACATTTCTTCCTTTAGACTCATATAGCTATCTTTTTCCGTCAATTTTTTAACCACTCGAACGGTTGAGAGAGGTCCTATCAAGCTCCCCAGTAGAAAGCTCAAGAGAAATATAAGTAGATATTTCAAAATTCCCGGCGAAAGAAACGGCATTGTTAGACTTTTTGCCATAAGGGGAAGAAAAATCATAGAAAGCAGAACCCCTAAAAAGCTTCCGAGAGCTGCTCCCCAAAGAGATAAAATTCCGGCTTCTTTTACGATAATGTTTCGCAATATTCTTTTAGAAGCTCCCAAAACTCTTAGAACTGCCATCTCTTTTTTTCTTTCGTTAAAAATTGCCGTAAAGCTGATACTTAATATTACAATGGAAAAAATCCAAATAATAAAGATCAATCCTCCGACATAAGAGGATAACACTTTTAAATTGGAAGAGATCGTATTCACAAATTTCTTACTGAACATAGCAAAAATTCCTTCATGAGCAAGAGTCCTTGAAATTTTAGAAGAAAGTTTGACGGAATCTACTCCGGGTTTTACCTTAAGCATGATGGAAGAAATCACATCCTCTTCCGCTACTCGGTTTGCCGTAATTCTTTCCGAAGCCTTTGCCAATTCTTTTGCCGTCTTTCGGTTGACAAAGACAGTAGCATCAAAACCGACTCCCGTCGCCTTGAGACGACCTACAATTTTTAATTCATGATTGAAGAAACGAACAATTTCTCCCTGTTCTCCTATTACATGACTTCCTACGATGGCTTCATTATCCTTTAATTCTTTATGAATACTGTTTGTAATCCATGGATAAATCAAAAAATCACTGTCTATATCAATTCCTATAATTTGAATCGGATAAGAACAACAGGAAGCAGATAGGGTTGCAACATAAATTTGAGCTGTCATCTGTTCAATTTCCTCAAACTGCTCCAATTTTTTCATGGTATTTTCCGGAAGATAAAAAGTGGAAGGCTCTCCTTTCAGAAGAACACTCTCGATTTCCGCTTTATATCCCGCGGGAACCACAATCACATCTGCTCCTAGACGATTGGAAAGGCTGTCCAAACCATGTTTTAAGCTCAGAGAAAATACAGAACCCATATATACGATGATACTGGAAAGAGTAACCAGCAATATCATGCAAATGCTTCTCATTTTTCTCTGTCTTATATTTTCCATCGCCAAACTCGTGGCATCTATTCTTTTCTTCATTTTTTCACTTTTCCTTCTTCAATAAAATTGTTATGATGTTGATAATCATGACAAGGGCAATCAGTCCTGCAACAATTCCTACAATTTCAAAGGTATGATTTGCTCGACAAGCCATGCTTTCCATTTTACAAAATCCGTAAGGTTTTCCCATTTCATTGTGCATATGAGTCATACCGTGAGGAATCAAATAACTGAAAGCGGACAATACTATGACAAGAGCACTTCCCAACAATCGTAGATACTTATATTTCGATAGGACAATCATAAGGATACATAGAATCATAATCATGACAGCTATTTTCATCACCAAATTTCCACTATAGAAACATCCCATGTGCGTTCCGTCTTCTTTCAGTCCGGGACAAATCGGTGCAATCCATTTTGGGATAAGAAGCAATAAAATAGACAACAAAATTCCTAATTTTTCAAATATATTTTTTTTCATAGCAAAAAACTCCTTTTGTTTTCAAATTTTGTACCTATAACGTTTTCCTATGACATGAAAGTTTTCTATTTCTATACTACTTTGCTTTTTCCAAAGCGTTCCACACAGCCGCTTTGAATTCTTTATTGGATACGGTAGCTCCTGCAATGGAATCTACTTTTTCAGGATCTTGCACCTCTAAAAGCATATCGGAATATTTTTCGAAACCTTGTACCGCCAATTGTGCTTTTGTGAACTTCTCTTCTCCGGCGTTTTCTCCATAGTGTTCATCCTTGATCTCTCCTTGAGCATCTTTGAAGGTAGCCTGACAGGAGACAATCTTATTCTCCTTTATTTCCAATATGACTTCACAGCTGTCTTTATGTTCCGAATCTTCTGAAACATATTGACCTGCATAGGAGCCGTCTTGGAATGTCATCTTGGAAAAATCTTTTTTTCCGCAGGCAATCACAAGAGCCAGCATAGCCAATGTTAACATCCACATTTTTTTCTTCATAAAATATCCTCCTTTTTTCTATTTTAAATAAATATCATCCACAATTTTTCCATAGTCCAAAATAATTTTTCGTTCCGCCGCTGACCCCACTTCCGCATCGTGTGTCACCACAATGATGGTCGTTCCCTCTGCATGTAACTTTTTTAAAATGTTGATGACGATATTCTCATTCGTTTCATCCAGATTCCCGGTCGGCTCATCCGCCAAGATGATTTCAGGACTGTTAATTAAGGCTCTGGCAATACAAACTCTCTGTTGCTCCCCTCCGGACAATTGACTGGGAAGATGATGAGCTCTTTCTTTCAAGCCCACAATTTCTAAAGCATCCAAAGCTTCCTGTTCGTCGGGAATGCTATGATAATATTGAGCTACCATAACATTTTCCAAAGCTGTCAAATAAGGAATCAAATGGAATTGTTGGAAAATAAGTCCTATCTTTTCTCGGCGAATTTCCGTTAAGGATTTTTGGGTTTCTTTCGTAATATTTTGTCCGTCCAGAATGACTTCTCCGACACTCGGTTTATCCATACAACCGATAATATTCATCATGGTGGATTTTCCGGAACCCGAAGATCCCATGATTGCCACCCATTCTCCCTTTTTCACCGTTAAATTGACATCCTTTAAGGCATGCAGCTCTCCATAAATTTTAGAAACATTCTTGACTTCCAGTAATACTTTTCGTTCTTCCATTCTTTATTCCCCTTTCAACACCAATGCAGGCTCTATTTCCATTGCTTTTTTTACAGGATACAAACAGGCAAGTGTCGTAATTAACATGGATACAATGACGGTAATCGGTGCAAACAGCCACTGAAATTCAATGGCTCTTCCGAATACATTTAAACTTACTTCCTGAGCAAATAAGAATCCTAAACCAACTCCTAAAATCCCTCCAATAAATCCTAAAGCAGAACCTTCTCCTAAAAATTCTTTTCTAATTTCGTTATTATAGGCACCTAAAGCCTTTTTTAATCCGATTTCTTTTCTTCGTTCCGCAACCACTGCCATCATTGTGGTACTGACGGAAATCATCGTTAAGACCAAAACCACAATATTGACTAATAAAACCAAAACTTGTAATTTTCCCAAAACAATATCTTGGGATTGAGTCACTCTTTTTACGGGTCTGGCGATAATATTTTTATCATAGTTTTCCAAAGTCTCCGCCAAGAGATTCAATTGTTGAGAATCTGCTTCCACGGAGCATTCAATTCCGTCAATTTGGATCACATCTTCCAAAATTTCCCCTAGAAGAGTAATGGGCAAGAAAATGAAGGATTCTTCAGCTCCTCCTGTCGTAATAATTCCCTTAACGCTTAGTTTTTTTGCATAAAAATTCGAACCCAAATCTTTTTTCTTACTTGCTTCCGCCGAATCGGACTGTTTTGAAGCAACTACTTTGCTTCCTGCCTTCGGCCCTTCGACAGTAAAAGTATCTCCTATTTGTAGATTTAACTTTTTTGAAATTTCTTTCCCAATCATCACATTGCTGCTATCCTCGTTCGTTGTCCATTCTCCCTCAATATACCAGAAAGGACTGTTATTCTTGACTTCGACCATATCAGTTCCTGTTAAAATATAGGGCTGTTGGTTGATTTTTGTCGTTTCATAACGATAAGGAGCAACCCCTACTACGCTGTGTAGCATAATTTTTGATTTCAATCTTTGAAATTCTTCTTCCGAAATTTTTTCATTTCCACTTGGCAGGATCACAAAGTTTGCTCCATAGGAACGGAATTCTTTTCCAAGTTGTCTGGGAATGTCGTAATAAATGGTAACAAGTCCCGACATAATGGTCGCTCCAATTGCAATTGCCAATAAGGCAACGATCATTCTTGCTTTTCTTCGGATAAGAGAATTCACTACAAGCTTGATATACATTTGTCTTTTTGTCATGCTTTCCTCCTATCTACCGTGTAACACTTCTGTCGGTTTCAATGCCAATAAATATCTGATTGCCGGAATACTTCCCAAAATTGTAACCGCAAATACAAGAGCAATATCAATGGGAATGACAATAATGGCAGGGTCAATGTAAGAAGAAAAAACAGTTTTTCCTATTATCTGTGTAAATCCGATTCCTGCTGCATAGCCGAAAATTCCCCCAAAGATTCCCGATAACACAATTTCTGTTAAAATAAGAAGAATAATTCTCATATTGGTTCCCCCAATCGCTTTGATTAAACCGATTTCTTGACTTCTTTCAATAACGGAAGCGGTAATCAAATTGGAAATTCCTAAAGCGGAAGCAAAGGAGCTTAAGATACAAATCAATAACATCAAAAGTTCCGTCTTATTCAAAATGGTTCCCTCCGATTCCGCCACCTGTCGATTCGGTTTTGCCACACTATCCGTTAATACTTCTTGCAATTGATAACTAATGGAGCTGACATAGGCAGTACAATACCATGTTTCATATTCGGAAATTGTTAAACTGTTCGGATCCTGTGCGGCTTTTTTTGCCAAATCATTGTCCGGTGTCGTAAGAGCGGAAACTTCTAAGAAACTAACTTTTCCTTCCAGTCCGAACAAATCCTGCACTGTTTTTAAATTCGTGTAAATGCCGGCATCGTCTTCTCCTCCTGAATTAAAAATTCCTTTGATGCGAAGCTTTTTCAGTCCATTTTTACTTTTGACCTCCAGACTGTCTCCAACCTTATAATTATATTTTCCGGCAAGTAGACTTCCCAACAGGATTACATTCTCATCCTCTTCCTGTAACCATTCTCCTTTCACTTCCCACCAATTTTTCAAATTCTTAATCCCGGTATCCAACTCTTCTCCTGTCGGCATAAGCAAATGATGATGAAACCAGGTTCCATATATTTTTACCTTATCCGGGAGCCCCGTAACCTCTATATTTCTTTCTAAATAAGGAGCAAAATCGACAATGTTGAATCCCCAAAATATCTGTTTAACTTTTGGAATTTCTTCCTCCAATAAAAATTTTTCCGAAACATCTTCTCCGTGAATTCCATATAAGTCATCTAAAATGGATGCATCTTTATGCATCACGGTAATATTGGCACCATAGGTTTTCAATTCCTTATTGACCTTATCTCCAACCCCCAACATGACATTCATCATCGCAGTCGCTAAGGAAACTCCTAATGCCACTGTGAAAGCGATCATGAGCATTTTATTTCTCTGTCGAAATAATGTTCCTCTTACCATTCTCCAAAACATATTACTCACCCACCGGAAAGCGATTTTTTTCCTGTTCTAAAACCGCTTTATCAATTATAATTTTTTTATTTACAATCTCGTATTCAAAGGGAACAGGATTACAACCACCTTTGAAGCCGATTGTGGATTTGTTCATGACAACATCACAACGTTTGCATACCACATCATCATTTCTCTCATAATATCCCGCAACTCCACAAATATCACAGGCATCCAGTCCAACTCCATAACTACCTCCCTTCGGTTTTTTCACGACAATAAACCTCACATCGTGTCCACCGCTTGCCTGATAGGAGAATCTATGCAAATGCCCGTCTTCCACATCACTAAGAGGAATAATAATTTTATTGCCCTCTTCCTGATAAGCCTGAGCCGGAGTCAATTCCACAGGTTTATTGATGTAACTGTGAATAAAAGTGACGGAAACAATAACGAAAAGGGAGCTGAAAAATAAAGTAAGGGACCAAGAGCGATTGTTTTTCAGTCTTGCTTTTTCTTTCCGAAGCATAGCTCTGTTTGGAAAACTTCCCTTTACTTTCATATTTTGAAAAAATAAGAGAACAGAGAAGCAAACGGCACATAAGAACATTGCAAAGATAGGAAGATTTCTCTTATCTTCCAAAATCATAATTTCGAAGACAAGGGGATTACTTGCTTTTAAAAAACGAAGTCTTGCAAGAGCGGAGACTCCTCGTAAGATAAAATCCATACTTACGATCAGAAAAATGAAAAGAGCAAAGAATTTTCGATATCGAAGTTGAAAACGAAAATACATTTTATAAACAGCCAAGCCCATGATACACACTGTCAAAATCCCCAACAAATATCCTCCCAGTCTCAACAATGACTGAGTTCCAAATGAATTTTCCCCAAAGGCAACAAATTCTTTCGTCAAAGCATATACTTGAGGTAAAATCGTAAACGCCAGGCAATAGGTAGCAATACCGGAGGTTACCGCTACAACGGAGATGAACTTTTGTTGCCGCAAAAGTATGAAAATAAAGAAGAGTACAGAAAATAACATGAATACCATTCCCATACTCAAAGATAATCTGTTATAAAACAAAGAAATTTTTACCATTTTTTGAGGATATAACTGCTTAAAAACAATCATGGCAGTTGTCAAAGATATTCCCAGAAAAGAAATCACAGCCATGAGAATATTCAGAAACATCTTTTTTTCTTCCTTTAAAAATGCTAAAATGATTCCTGCCAAAAAAGCAAAAATTGTTAAAAAACTTACGATGTCAATGTAAAATTTTAGCATATTCCTCCCCCTATATTTTATTTTTTATCTTTTTTCTTTCTACATTCTCATTATACTCAATTCTTAATTATTTCACAAGCGAATTATTTATAATATTTGATATTCGTAAATGCTAATGAAAAAAAGAAAAGAAATAAAAAAAGAAGCTTGTAAAAAAAAGGACTTTATGATAGAATAGCAGAAGTGTAAAAAAGAAGGAGATGAGTTCTGGATGAAGAGGAAGTTGAAGAAAAAGTATATTTTCAAGATATTTTCCTATTTCCATTCTATTTTTCTTTTTTCATTTTCTATATTTGTATTCACAAGATAATGATTCTATCATTATCTTTTTTTTTAGAAAAATTTAAGGAGGAGCTATGAAAGGAAAGCTGATTCTGGAAAATGGAATGGTTTTTAACGGGACGATATTTGGGGAAATCGGAGAAACCGTTGGAGAATTGGTATTCAATACCGGAATGACGGGGTATCAGGAATTATTGACCGATCCCTCTTATTACGGACAAATGGTAGTCATGACCTATCCGATGATAGGAAATTATGGAATTAACCTGGAAGATATGGAATCGGATAAGATCCATTTACGAGCCTTGATTATCAAAGAAGAGGCGAAACTTCCAAATAATTTCCGTTGTGAAATGAGCTTGGACGGATTTTTACGACAAAACAAGGTCATCGGTTTCAAAAGTGTCGATACTCGATATTTGACAAAAATCATTCGAGATTGCGGAGCGATGAAAGGAATTATCACAACCAAAGACTTAACAAAAAAGGAAATCGAAGCCAAATTTTCTTCCTATCAAAACAAAGATGCCGTGGAACAGGTAAGTCCGAAAGAAATTTATGAGATTTCAGGAAAAGGACTGCGTTTAGGCTTTATGGACTTTGGAGCGAAAGCAAATATTATTCGAAATTTTCAAAAAAGAGACTGTCATCTTGTAGTATTTCCTTGGAACACTAAGGCGGAAACCATGATGAAATACAATTTGGACGGGGTCTTTCTATCAAATGGTCCCGGAGACCCTGCCGATTTACAAACCGTCATTGCGGAAATTAAGATCCTGATTGCACATAAGATGCCAATCATAGGAATTTGTCTCGGAAATCAGTTGACTGCTTGGGCTTTGGGAGGAACAACCAAAAAAATGAAATTCGGACATCGAGGAGGAAATCATCCTGTCAAAGATTTGGATCATAACCGAATCTACATCACTTCCCAGAATCATGGCTATGCCATCGATAATATCCCTGAAATTGCAAGAGTGAGCCATGTGAGTGTGAATGACGGGACCGTAGAAGGATTGAAATGTGATTCCTTACACATTATGACGGTGCAATTTCATCCGGAAGCTTGGCCCGGACCAACAGACTGTGAGTACTTATTTGATGAATTTTTAGAAGTCGTAAAGGGGGCAAAAAATGCTAGATAAATCGATAAAGAAAACCTTAGTCATAGGATCCGGACCTATTATCATCGGACAAGCGGCAGAATTTGACTATTCCGGAACACAAGCCTGCGAAACTTTGAAGAAAGAAGGAATCGAAGTTGTTTTAATCAACTCAAACCCTGCCACGATTATGACAGACAAAGCCATTGCGGATAGAATCTATATTGAACCGATTACTTTTGAATTTGTGGTAAAAGTCATTGAAAAAGAAAGACCGGATTCTATCATTGCGGGAATGGGAGGTCAAACAGCTCTCAACATGGCAGTAGAACTTTCTGAAAAAGGAATCTTAGAAAAATATGGAATTAAAGTCATCGGAACTTCGATTGAATCTATTAAACGAGGAGAAGATAGAGAACTGTTCCGAGAAGCTATGGAAAAAATTGGAGAACCGATTTTAAAGAGTCATGTCGTAGAAAGTTTGGAAGAAGGCTACAAGATTGCAAATGAAATCGGCTATCCTGTTGTGGTAAGACCCGCCTATACTTTAGGGGGAACCGGAGGAGGTTTTGCACACAATCCTCAGGAATTGGAAGAAATTCTATTAAAAGGACTTTCTTTATCGAGAGTCGGACAGGTCTTGATTGAACGCTCTATCTTGGGTTGGAAAGAAATTGAATATGAAGTCATTCGAGATGCGAATGGAAATGCGATTACCGTATGTAATATGGAAAATATTGACCCTGTAGGAATTCACACGGGAGATTCCATTGTTGTAGCTCCCAGCCAAACTTTAACGGATCGAGAATATCAAATGTTACGTCGAGCTTCTTTGAAAATCGTTGAAGAAATCGGAATTGTGGGGGGATGTAATGTCCAATTTGCTCTTCACCCGAAATCTTTTGAGTATGCGATTATCGAAATCAATCCAAGAGTATCCAGATCTTCCGCTTTGGCTTCCAAGGCAACGGGATATCCCATTGCCAGAGTAGCAACAAAATTGGCAATGGGATATTTGTTGGACGAAGTTCTCAATGAAGTAACCGGAAAAACCTATGCTTGTTTTGAACCGAGCTTGGACTATATTGTTGTCAAAATTCCGAAATGGCCTTTCGATAAATTCAAAAAAGCGGATAGAAGACTGGGTACCAAGATGATGGCGACAGGAGAAGTCATGGCAATTGGAGAAAACTTTGAATCCGCTTTCCTAAAGGGGATTCGTTCTTTGGAAATCGGACGATATCATTTGGAACATCCCGCCATCGAAAGTCTTCGTATGGAAGAGTTAAAGAAAGAAGTCGTCAATCCGAGTGATGAAAGAATTTTTGTGGTAGCGGAAATGTTACGTCGTGGATACATCAAAGAAAAATTACAAAAATTGACGGGAATTGATAAATTCTTCATGGAAAAGATAGAATGGATTGTAAAACAGGAAGAATTATTGAAAAAAATGTCTTTTGCGGACTTGGATGAAAAATTCCTACGAAACCTGAAGAAAAAAGGATTTTCGGACAAAGGAATTGCCGATTTGATGAAAATTTCAGAAGAAGACATTCATGATAAAAGAATCCAATATGGTATTGTTCCGAGCTATAAAATGGTGGACACCTGTGCAGGAGAATTTGAAGCAAGTTCTTCTTATTATTACTCCACCTACAGTCAGTATGATGAAGTGGTAGTTCATCCGAAAAGAAAAATGATTGTCATCGGTTCCGGACCTATCCGAATTGGACAGGGAATTGAATTTGATTATTGTACGGTACATGGAGTAAAAACACTGAAAAAGTTAGGAATAGAAAGTATTATCATCAACAACAATCCGGAAACGGTGTCCACGGATTTCTCCACAGGAGATAAATTGTATTTTGAACCTTTGGTAACCGAAGACATTATGAACATTATTGATAAGGAAAAACCGGAGGGAGTCATTCTACAATTTGGAGGACAAACAGCAATTAAATTAGCCAAAGATCTGGAAAAAAGAAATGTTAAAATCCTGGGAACCGGTGCTGAAAAAATTGATGAGGCGGAGGACCGTGAAAAATTTGAAGAAATGATGGAAAATTTGAACATCAAGAGACCGAAAGGAAGAGCTTCTTGGGATGTGGAACATGGAATTGCCATTGCGAAAGAAGTCGGATATCCTGTTTTGGTTCGTCCTTCCTATGTTTTGGGAGGACAAGGGATGGAAATTTGCCACGATGAAATCAATCTGATAAAATATCTGGAAGCTTCTTTTTCTCGAGATGCCTCCAGTCCTGTCTTGATTGATAAATATTTAAATGGAATTGAGTTGGAAGTCGATGCCATTTGTGACGGAGAGGATGTCTTAATTCCCGGAGTTATGGAACACCTGGAAAGAGCAGGCGTTCATTCCGGAGACTCCATTACGATTTATCCGCAACAAAATCTATACCCGGGAACGGAAGAACAAATTTTGGAGATTACCACGAAGATTGCCAGAGCTTTGGAAGTGAAAGGAATGATGAACATTCAATTTATCGCCTATCAAAATGAATTATATGTCATCGAAGTGAACCCGAGATCTTCCAGAACGGTTCCTTACATTTCTAAAATTTCCGGCTTACCGGTCATTGAAATTGCAAGTCGGGTAATGTTAGGAGAAAAATTGAAAACTTTGGAATTCGGAACGGGAATTTACAAAAAACCGAACTTAGTTGCTGTCAAAGTTCCTGTATTCTCGACAGAAAAACTATCCAAAGTGGAGGTTTCTCTAGGTCCTGAAATGAGATCCACAGGAGAAGTATTAGGAGTGGGAAATAACGTAGAAGAAGCGATTTTCAAGGGATTGTTGGCAGCCAAAAGAGTTCACCAAATCAAGGACAGAAATATTTTGGTTACCATTCGGGATAAAGATAAAGAGGAATTTTTATCCATTGCAAAAGATTTAGTCCGATATGGTTCCACATTGTATGCTACCTCAGGAACACAAAAATATTTATCCGAACACGGAGTGGAAGCAGTCGCTGTTCGAAAAATTTCCGAAGAAGCTCCAAACTTATTGGATTTGATTAAAAATCGAGACGTGGATTTACTCATCAATACCCCAACCAAGGCAAATGACTCGCAAAGAGACGGATTTAAAATTCGACGAAGTGCCATTGAATATGGAGTGGAAGTCTTAACCTCTTTGGATACCATGAAAGCAATTATTAAAATGCAAGATAGAAACTTAAAAGAAGAAAGTCTGGATGTATTTGATATCAGCAAAATTTCATAGTGTTTCATGAGTTCAGTTCTTTGTCAAAGCGTGTTACTGGTTTTCTTGATTCCAAAAATCAAAGGGGCATCTCAAAAGGATTCATTTTGGGATGCCCCTTCTTAATATATAATTTTTTATTCCTCACAACAAGGTATTGTATTCCCTAACTACAAAAAAGTTATTTTGAGAAAAACCGTTCTACATATTTGTATTAAGCCTCTTTCATTTTTCTGGATTCTATAGCATTTATCACCATACAACAAGCCGCATCTCCTGTTATATTCACAGTCGTACGTCCCATATCGAAAAGACGGTCAATCCCGGCAACGATTGCAATTCCTTCTACAGGCAATCCCACTGATTGAAGTACCATTGCAAGCATGACCATTCCCGCACCCGGAACTCCCGCAGTTCCTATGGATGCCAATGTAGCTGTTAATACAATAGTGAGCATTTGAACTAAAGTCAAATTAATTCCGAAACAAGAAGCTATAAACACGGAACAAACTCCTTGATAAATAGCAGTGCCGTCCATGTTGATTGTTGCTCCAAGCGGTAAAATAAAAGAGGAAATTTCTTTTTTAGCTCCTAGTTTTTCCGTACATTCCATACTTAATGGAAGTGTTCCTACAGAACTTGCAGAGGAAAAAGCAAAAAGAATCGCGGGCATCATACCTTTGAAAAAAGTAATCGGACTCATAGCTGCAAAGGCTTTTACGGACACGGAATACACAAAAACAGCATGTACCACATAACAAACGTAGGCAACAAAAAGTACCATGGCAAGAGAGCCGATAATAGCGGGACCATTCTTCGCCACAACAGGACAAAGTAAGCAAAATACTCCAATGGGAGATAGTTTTAATATCATTTCCATTCCCATAACAAAAATATCATTTACAAGATTAATCGCATCTACTACACGTTTAGCACTATTTCCAACTCCAATAACGGCAAAGCCAATAAGCAAAGAAGATACTATTACTTGAAGCATGTTGGCGTCAGAAAAAGGAGCAATAAAGTTTTTAGGAAATATATTCACGATATTTTCCATAAAACTTACAGAGGCGGCTGCCTCATAAGAAAGATTGCTGGTCGCCAACAGGGGGAAAATTCCTTTAAAAGAGTTTGCAAAAAATAATCCGATGGCTACTGCAAAAGCAGTGGTACAAAGATAATAAAATAGGGTTTTTCCACCAATAGAGCTAATTTTTTTAATATCTTGTAAAGAGATCACTCCCGACATAATCGAGAAAAAAACAAGTGGACAGACAATCCATTTAATTAAATTTAGAAATATTTTTCCAAATGGAGCAATATAGTCTGTAGCAATTTCCGGTGTTTTTGTCAGACATACTCCGACAATAATCGCAAGTACAAGGGCTAAAAAAATTTGTGTTGTAAGTGACAGTTGTAGTTTTTTTGTTTTCATTGTTCTCTCCTTGAATAAA
>UMKD01041168.1_pt1 | contig 36221 bp, 29 predicted proteins | sample 1966221 | NCBI WGS metagenome assembly UMKD01 (sample SAMEA4836167, study PRJEB28245) | human gut metagenome | biome: gut microbiome; material: fecal sample | place: Denmark | collected 2008
TTGCTTGTAAATAATAAGTCCCAATAACACTTAGCCAGCCAAAGAAGATTAAAACAGAAATATCCCCTAACCCCAGGTAGCCATACGGTTTTTTGCCCACGGTATAGGTAATTGCAGCGACGATAGCAATAAGCCCTAATGCGACAAAACCAATGGCATCCTCGGGTTTTTCGCATGCGACAATAATTAACAGTAAGCCGGAAAGACAGGCCGCCGTAATATTTAGCTTCAGTGCCTTTTTCATATCCGCTTGCGTGATAACGCCTTTTTGCATGCCACGTAATGGACCAATACGTTCAGCCGTATCAGAGCCTTTGACCGCATCACCATAGTCATTCGCAAGGTTAGATAAAATCTGTAATAAACCCGCTGTGATAAGTGCTAATAAAGCGACAGGCCATTTAAAATTATTAGTTAAATAAGCGAGTGCAGAGCCTGTCACAATCGCAATCACCCCTAATGGTAGGGTTTTAGGGCGGAGACTTTCAATCCAAGCTTGTTTACGACTTATTGTTGAGGATGTCGACTGCATGCAGTTACCTATAATTCAAACTCTTTAGAGATGTGATCTTAATAATTTAATAACCCATCATATAGAGAGATACCTGAGTATTTTCAATGTAATGGGCAGAATATTTCATAGAAAAAAGTGCAGCGATAAAAGCTGCACTTTAGTCGATGTATATTAAGGATACATGAAAACCAGATAATTAATAAGATTATAAAATAAATCTACTCAAGTCTTCATCTGCCACCAGCTCATCTAAGTGCTGTCTGACATAGTCTGCATCGATTTGGATAGTTTGCCCGTTACGGTCACTGGCATCGAAAGAAATATCTTCCATTAAGCGTTCAAGCACTGTGTGTAAGCGACGAGCACCAATATTTTCGGTTGACTCATTCACTTGCCATGCTGATTCTGCAATTTTACGAATACCGTCAGTCGTGAATTCAATATTCACGCCTTCTGTTGCCATCAGCGCTTTATACTGTTCAGTTAATGAGGCATTTGGCTCAGTCAAAATACGCACAAAATCTTCAGTTGTCAGAGCTTGTAGCTCAACGCGAATTGGCAAGCGGCCTTGGAGTTCAGGGATTAAGTCTGATGGGCTCGAAACTTGGAACGCACCTGAAGCAATAAACAGGATATGGTCAGTTTTGACCATGCCGTGCTTAGTGGAAATGGTACAGCCTTCGATTAATGGCAGTAAATCACGTTGAACCCCTTCACGGGATACATCTGGCCCCGAACTTTGGCCACCGCGTTTACAAATTTTGTCGAACTCATCGATGAAGACGATACCATTCTGTTCAACCGCTTCAATCGCTTGTTCTTTTAGCTCTTCAGGGTTGACTAATTTAGCCGCTTCTTCTTCAACTAGCAGTTTGAATGCCTCTTTGATTTTCATCTTACGAGGTTTCTGTTTTTGGCCTGCTAGGTTTTGGAACATGGATTGTAACTGGTTAGTCATCTCTTCCATGCCTGGAGGTGCCATAATTTCAACACCCATAGGGGATGCAGCGACTTCGATTTCAATTTCTTTATCGTCTAATTGGCCTTCACGTAATTTCTTACGGAATGCTTGGCGGGCTGGAGAATGCTCATCCGTTGGTTCAGATTGCCCCCAGTTATTTTTTGCTGGTGGGATAAGAACGTCTAAAATACGTTCTTCAGCCATTTCTTCGGCGCGATAGCGATTTTTTTCGATAGACTGTAAACGCACCATTTTAACGGCAGAGTCAGTTAAATCGCGAATAATCGAGTCAACTTCTTTACCAACATAGCCGACTTCAGTAAATTTGGTCGCTTCAACTTTGATAAATGGCGCATTGGCTAATTTCGCAAGGCGGCGGGCAATTTCAGTTTTACCTACCCCTGTTGGCCCAATCATCAAAATATTTTTTGGTGTGACTTCGTGACGTAATACTTCGTTTAACTGCATACGGCGCCAGCGGTTACGCAGAGCAATTGCAACAGAACGTTTGGCTTTATTTTGGCCAATAATATGATTGTCGAGTTCGCTGACAATCTCGCGTGGAGTCATTTCGGACATACTAGCAATCCTTATGATTTTGAAGAAATTTCTTCAAAGTTGACATTATGGTTGGTGTAAATGCAGATATCCCCTGCAATAGCGAGCGCTTTCTCAGCGATTTCTTTGGCACTTAAGTCTGTATTTTCTAACAAAGCACGTGCGGCTGATTGCGCATATGGGCCACCGGAACCAATAGCAATTAAGTCGTTTTCCGGTTGAACCACATCACCATTACCCGTAATGATCAGTGAAGTGTGTTCATCAGCGACAGCTAACAAGGCTTCTAATTTACGAAGCATGCGGTCGGTACGCCAATCTTTAGCAAGTTCAACGGCCGCTTTCGTTAAATGGCCTTGATGAAGTTCGAGTTTGCGCTCAAACAGTTCAAATAATGTGAATGCGTCTGCGGTGCCACCGGCAAATCCGGCAATGACTTTGTCGTTGTATAAACGGCGAACTTTGCGGACATTGCCTTTCATGACGGTATTACCCATCGTCGCCTGTCCATCACCACCAATTACGACCTGGCCATTACGGCGAACACTTACGATTGTTGTCATGAGTTAGCCCCTGGTTTTATTACAAAAAAGAATGCGGTTGAATGTGATTTTCAAAAGATTAAATTCAAGTGATAGTTGTCTAATTAACTATCACTTGAACTAGGTTGAAGACACAAAGTACCGCTCATGAGTACATTAAAACAGTACATGGGGGGGAAGGAGGAATTTTTCAACCCCCAGAAGCACGAAGAATACAACCGGAAACACCTGCACCTGCTGCGCGGTCACGCATTTTTTCGGCAGTGGACTTGGAATAAGGTCCTAAAACGATACGGTGCCAACCTCCACCTGCGCTTACACGGCTTTCAATACCTGAGAATGCTAAAGTAGCTTGAACAGACTCGGCTTGTTCTGCTGTACGGAATGAACCACATTGAACAACCATATTTTGCAAGCTGTTTGTCGGTTTAGTGCTTGGTGCCGTTTGTGGTTGAGTTGCAGGCGCGGTTGGTTGAGCCTCAAGTTTTGGAGGGATATTGGCCGCCGGTTTACGTTGTACTGGCTCGATAGGTTGAGCAGGCTCATTGATGAGCACTTGTGAACGCGGCACTGGTTTACCGTTTGCAGGTATTTCTTGCAAGTTAGTGACAGGCTGGCGTCTGTCAGAATCAATTTGCTCTAATAGCTGGCGCTGTTCAGGTGTTAAATCTGATGGGCGCACAATATTATTCCCCGTGCTCGGCTGTTGAATATTTGGCATATCCACACCACGACGTTCGAGTTCCTTAATATAACGCCAACGTTCTTCAGGCTTTGGTGGAAGCGTACTACCCGGTGTTGTGGGAGTGGCTACCTGAGGTTGTGGTGTGTCCTTTTTATTTTGAGTGATATAAAACAGGCCGCCAACAAATAGCACGACAATCGCGACAGCAACAACCAATGTTGTCATTGGTAGTCCTTGTGCTTTCTTTGATTTACCTTTGCTTTTTTTACGGGCGGATGAGCGCCCTCGAGCTACATAATCTTTTTGTGCCACGCTATTAATTCACTAGTTATCAATTGTTAGTCATCATTTGGGTTAACATGTTACTTAACCTGAGCAACTTTGACTAGCTTTTAGGCGCTTTTGTGCTCTCTCTAATGATTAAATCAGAATCTAGGAGACGTGAGCCTGGATTAACATTGTGCCCATGAATCTGCTCGAGCAGTAATTGCATCGCATGATGGCCAATTTCAGCACGAGGTTGGTTGATAGTCGTTAGGGCTGGCAAGGTGTATTTTGCTTGCTCTAAGTTATCGAAACCAACAAAAGAAAGGTCATCAGGGAGCTTTAAGCCCATTTTTTTCGCTTGCCACATCGCACCAATTGCCATGATATCACTATGGCAAAAGATAGCTGTCGGTGGTTCAGGAAGTGACATCAATGTTTTCACTGCTTCAGCGCCACCCTCATGGGTAAAATCACCACGAATAATATAATTTTCACGCAGTTTTTCACCTGTGCGTAACATGGCTTTTTTATAACCTTCTAAACGATATTGGCTTAAAGGCATATGGTCAGGGCCTGCAATACAAGCGATCAGTTTATGGCCTTGTTTTTGTAGGTAATGTGTTGCGTTAAATGCGGCGGTGAGGTTATCGATATGTACGGTAGGCAGTTTTAGCTCAGGTGCGAACTCATTGGCCATCACAATTGGAGGGAGGTTTTTTTGCTCTTCGGTTGAGATATCGAATGGAATATTGGAACCCAGTAAGACCATGCCATCAATTTGTTTGGTAATAATGAGATTAATAAAAGCATTTTCTTGTTTTTCTTGGTGTTTACAGTCCCCAATCAAAACAAAATAGCCTTCTTGAGCGGCAATTTCTTCAATGCCGCACACGACATCACTAAAGAAAGGGTCGCGAATATTAGGAACGAGTACAAGAATAGTCTTTGATTCATTGCGCTTATAGCTTCTAGCAAGGTTATGAGGATAATAGCCAACATCCATCACCGCTTGTTCGACTTTTTGGCGTGTTTGCAAAGAAACTTTTTCCGGGTTCATAAGTGTTCTAGACACCGTCGCTGTCGAAACGCCCGCGGCACTAGCAACATCTTTCATCGTTGCCGTGTTATTGTGTTTTTTACTTTCCACAACGCCTTCCTTAGATTGATTTAATCGTTTGCTTTTTTTGAATGGCGCAAGTACGTCATTATTAGTGGTTATTCTAATTGGTTTCTCAAGAATATCTGTTACCTAGTTTGCATAAAAAATGTGACTTGCGTCATTTTTTAGAGCTACTTCGCAAATTTTGAAAATAATTCTAAGGGCAAAAAGATAAATGAAACTCAATGTGTATGAAAAATACTCAATTTGGTCGTTTAGAATTATATGGCAAATAATTCAAATTTATCAACATGCTGCAAAGACAATATTGGTATGGCCTACAACGTTAAATGGTTAGGTAAAGTGAACCCTTTAGCATTGATAATGAGTTAACAATCGGTCGGGTCCACATCGATGTTCCATTTTACTTTGCGACTTTCTGGCTGTTGAAGAATTTCTGGCAACAGTTTCGCCATAAATTGTTGTAAATAAAGCCGCGAAGGGTGTTGCAATAGCAATTGCCAGCGGAATCGCCCACCACGTTTGGCTTGAATCGATGGCGAGGGGCCTAAAATCCACATTTTTGCATCACTTTGTGGATGTTCACTAATATATTGCCGTACATTTTGCAAAAATTGGCGCGAATCTTGGTTATTGTGGTCTTCTGAACGGATCAATATATGACTGGTGTAAGGTGGTAACATTGCGATTTGCCGTTCTTCCATCGCTTCTTGGGTAAATGCGTGATAGCCCTTTTCAAGAAGCGTGAGCAACAATGGGTGTTCGGGATGGTGGGTTTGCAAGAACACTTCACCTTGTTTACCAGCTCGTCCTGCTCGACCAGAAACTTGCACGTATAATTGAGCAAACCGTTCGGCTGCACGAAAATCACTCGAGAATAAAGCCCCGTCGACATCTAATAAGGCGACTAAGGTGACATCAGGGAAGTGGTGGCCCTTGGCTAACATCTGTGTGCCAATAAGAATTCTAGCTCCCCCTTCATGTACTTGGTTTAAATGCTGTTCCAGTTCCCCTTTACGGCTCGTGGTATCACGGTCAATACGGGTAACGGGGGTATCAGGGAACAGTTCACAAATCCCTTCCTCAAGTTGCTCCGTTCCCATTCCAACAGGCACTAAATGAGTTGAACCACATTGTGGGCACTGACGAGGAACCGGGCGCTGGCTATCACAATGGTGGCAGCGTAATTGATGGAAATTTTGGTGCAAGGTGTAATAGTGGTCACAGCGCTGGCACTCTGCAATCCAGCCACATTCATGGCAAATTAATGCAGGGGAATAACCACGACGATTTAAAAATAGAATGACTTGGTTGTTTTGTGCAAGGTGTTCTTTAATGTGTTGAATTAATAAGTGAGAAAGACCAAATTTTAACGGCTGGCCTTTTAAATCAATAAGGTGCTGAGCCGCAGGGCGTGCATTACCTGCACGAATAGTGAGATTTAATTGCCGATACTTATGCTGCTGTACATTGAATAAGGTTTCTAGTGATGGCGTCGCAGTACCCATCACAATGGGAATATTGTTCTTTTTAGCGCGGAAAACAGCTAAGTCACGTGCATGATAACGCCAGCCATCTTGCTGTTTATATGAGCTGTCATGCTCTTCATCAATAATAATAATGCCAAGGCGGGCAAAAGGGGTGAACAGCGCTGAGCGAGTGCCAATAATAATGGCGTTTTGTCCTTGCTTAGTACGTAACCAAACGGCTAAACGCTCGCTATCGTTCAACCCTGAGTGCAACACATCAACAGGCGCATTGAAGCGCTCGCGAAAACGGCTAATCGTTTGTGGGGTTAAGCCAATTTCAGGCACCAAAACTAAAGCTTGTTTACCTTGGGCAAGGACATTTTCCAATACACTCAGGTACACTTCCGTCTTACCGGACCCTGTGATCCCAGCGAGTAGCCATGGCGAAAATTGGTCATCTTCAGCACGTATAGCACCGACAGCGGTCGCTTGTTCACTATTAAGCCGCAACCTTTCCCCACAAACTGTAAAGCTTGGTTGCCACTTTTCGCTAGTCGGTTGAACGGGATGTAACTCAATATAAGCTTTCTTTTTCAGTGCTTGCAGAGCACTTTCACTGATTTCAAGCTCACTTACTTGATGGCGATAAACGGGTCTACGGCGTAAAAGCGCGAGGGCCTGCTGCTGCTTTGGGGAGCGTTTTAGCTCATTAAGATCAACGGCTAAGCCTTCATCCGTCACTTGCCATTGCCAAATAGGGGTAAATTCCGCAGGTTTACCTTGGCGCAATAGTGTGGGTAATGCGTGGAAGAGCACTTCACCTATTGGGTAATGATAGTATTGGGAAGACCACAGTAAGAGCTGCCAAATATCGTCAGGGAAAAGCGTTTGGTGGTCGAGAACCAGTTCGATGGCTTTTAATTTATCTTCAGCAAATTCGCTTTTATCGCTGTGCTTTACCACAATACCCAAGGCTTGGCGCTTGCCAAATGGCACCATAACACGGCTGCCAATCACTGGTAGTGGCATGTTATCAGGAAGGCGATAATCAAATGTGCGGTTTAAAGGGACAGGTAAAGCCACCTGAACGACGATCATATCTGGGTTTCCGTCTATTTTTTATGCGATAATGCGAGCGATTGTTGACTAGAGTACCACAAAATTTACTCGGTTTTCATTGCGTGATAAACAGAATTTCTGTATGATCCGCCGCCTTTGGTATCTATTTTTACCAATATATTAAATTCAATCAACACGACGTGTGGTGTCCGGCGTTAGGGCTGGAATGGCGACACGGCCTTAATAGAGGTTCTCCCATGAAAAAAGGTATTCACCCTAAATACGAAGAAGTTACTGCAACTTGTTCTTGCGGTAATGTAATGAAAATTAATTCAACTGCTGGTCACTCGCTGAACCTGGACGTTTGTGGTAACTGCCACCCGTTCTATACTGGTAAACAGCGTGATGTTGCGACTGGTGGTCGTGTTGATCGCTTCAACCAACGTTTCAGCATCCCAGGTTCTAAAAAATAATCGAACTTGTGAATGCGAAAAAAAAGGGAAACTGAGTTTCCCTTTTTTAATGCCTAAAATAAGTGTTTTTATGTCTAAATGAAGAAATTAGAAGCGGTAAAGCACGGCGAACATAATATCATTATTCGTACTTATCATTATTCGTACTTTCACTTTAGACTTGAGCGCTTCGCCATCATCGTTATAGCTATCTTGAATAAAATATAAGGAAAGGCACTACGTCGCAAGGCGTGCGACGTAGTTAAAGTTTTGAGATACGTAATGGTGACTAATTGGGGCTAATATTCCCACGTTTCAGGGTCGATACCTAATTCGCGCATAATTTCTTTTGCGGCTTCAGGGATCTCGTCATTACGTTCTTTACGTAAATCTTCATCATTTGGCAGTGGTTGGCCTGTGAATGCATGTAAAAAAGCTTCACACAGGAGCTCACTATTTGTCGCGTGTCGCAAGTTATTAATCTGACGACGAGTACGTTCGTCAGTTAAAATTTTTAGTACCTTCAAAGGGATAGATACTGTAATTTTTTTTACTTGCTCACTCTTTTTGCCATGTTCAGCATACGGACTGACATACTCACCATTCCATTCAGCCATGGGTTACCTTGGATATTTTCAATAATAATAAAAAATAATATGCATATTCTTTTTAATAGAAACTTAATCTAAGCCCTAAATCGAGAACGTCTGCATATATGTTAGACGTGACTTAACTTATTTTATCACAAGATATTATATAAAATTAACGAGTTAAGTTCACTTATGCGATTGACTATCAATTTACACATAATTATTAGGGCTGATTATTCCATTACTAGATATAAACGTAAAGAGGTTTAGACGTCTAGATATGTTGACGTCTAAACATCCGATGGGTATGATTTAGCCTATCACTGTTCAGGAGAAGCGTTTATGACTTACAAGCCGTCAACCATCGCAATTCATAATGGATTAAATGAAGACCAACAATTTGGTTGCGTCGTGCCTCCCATTTATTTATCCAGTACCTATAATTTTACTGACTTTAATGAACCGAGGGCTCATGATTATTCACGTCGTGGAAACCCGGGGCGTGATATTGTGCAAAAAACATTGGCACAACTTGAGGGTGGTAGTGGTTCGGTAATGACTAACAGTGGGATGTCTGCGCTTCACCTGTTATGTACAGTTTTTTTGCAACCGGGGGATTTACTCGTTGCGCCACATGACTGTTACGGCGGAAGCTATCGGTTATTTAATAGCCAAAGCCAGCGTGGGGCTTATCAGGTACAATTTGTCGACCAAAGTGATGAATCTGCATTGCAGGCTGCATTAGCGAAAAAGCCCAAATTAGTGTTAATCGAAACACCCAGCAACCCACTATTAAGAATTTTTGATATACAGCATATTGCACAGTTGGCTCATGATGTAGGTGCATTAGTCGTTGTAGATAATACTTTTTTAAGCCCAATTTTGCAGCAGCCTCTTTCGCTCGGTGCAGATTTTGTGGTGCATTCATGCACTAAATACTTGAATGGCCATTCTGATATTGTTGCAGGAGTGGTGGTTGCGAAAGAAGAAAAATGGGTAACAGAGCTTGCTTGGTGGGCAAATAATATTGGTGTTACTGGGGGCGCTTTTGATAGCTATCTACTATTGAGAGGTATTCGGACATTATCTCCACGTGTATTACAGCAACAGCAAAATGCACAAGAGATCGTAAAATATCTTAAATCACAGCCTTTAGTAAAAAAATTGTATTATCCTGCATTAGAAGATCACCCCGGGCACGAAATAGCAGTGAAACAGCAAAAAGGCTTTGGCGCGATGCTGAGTTTTGAATTTGCAGGTGATGAGCCACAACTTCGCCATTTTCTTCGCTCACTCAGCCTGTTTACACTAGCGGAGTCATTAGGTGGTGTGGAAACATTGATTTCCCATACGGCTACAATGACACATGCAGGTATGTCAGCAGAAGCCCGTGCGCAAGCGGGGATCACAGATAGCTTGCTAAGAATTTCAGTGGGGATTGAAGATCCTCAGGACTTAATCACAGACTTAGATCACGCATTTCAGGTTGCGGCACAACGTTAGCGGAGTTTTTTGATGAGTGTACTAACAGCGGTTGAGGTGGCTCCTTGCCACCGCCAGTTACATAAGTTTGGGGGCAGTAGTTTAGCCGATGCGAAGTGCTATCAACGCGTTGCAACAATTATGGCCAACTATAGCCAACCCGGTGATTTAATGGTGGTTTCTGCCGCGGGTAGTACAACAAATCAGTTGATTAACTGGTTAAAGTTAAGCCAAAGTGATCGTATTTCGGCTCATCAAGCTCAGCAATCATTACGCCGCTATCAACTTGATTTAATTGAATCTCTTTTACCTGAACAAAAGGCTGCAGAGCTAAGCCAGTTATTTATTCACGATTTAGAGCGTTTAAGTGCATTGCTGGATCAACCCATAAATGATGCGATTTATGCAGAAGTGGTCGGGCACGGTGAAATTTGGTCAGCTCGCTTGATGGCAGAAGTGCTTGTCCAAGCCGATATGGCAAGTGCATGGCTCGATGCACGTTTATTTCTACGTGCGGAACGTGCGGCACAGCCACAAGTTGATGAAATACAGTCACGGTATTTGTTACAGCAACAGCTAACGCAATTACCTAACCGTCGTATTGTGGTAACAGGGTTTATTTCACGGAATCAGCAAGGTGAAACCGTATTACTCGGGCGCAATGGCAGTGATTATTCTGCAACACAAGTTGGTGCGTTGGCGGATGCTGCTAAAGTGACGATTTGGAGTGATGTCGCTGGGGTATATAGCGCGGATCCTCGCAAAGTGAAAGATGCGTGTTTGCTGCCTTTGTTACGTCTTGATGAAGCGAGTGAATTAGCGCGTTTAGCGGCTCCCGTTTTACATACACGGACTTTACAGCCTGTTTCTGTGAGCAACATTGATTTGCAATTAAGGTGTAGCTATCAACCCGAACAGGGTTCAACAAAAATTGAACGGGTGCTTGCATCAGGGGCTGGTGCGAAAATCGTGACTAGTCATGATGATGTGTGTCTGATTGAATTGCGTATCGCCGCGGGGCGTGATTTTAAACAAATCTGCAAAGATGTGGATTTATTACTTAAACGTGCTCAATTGCGCCCTTTGGCTCGCGGTATTCATCATGACCGTTCTTTACTGCAATTGTGCTATACCTCCGAGATTGTCGAAAGTGCCTTAAATACCCTTGAAGAAGCCGGTTTACCGGGGTCATTATCATTACGTGAAGGTTTTTCTCTGGTTGCATTAGTCGGTGCGGGAGTGTGTAAAAAACCGTTACATAGCCACCGCTTTTATGAGGAATTAAAAGGGCAACCTGTTGAATTTATTTGGCATTCAGAGGACGATATCAGTTTAGTTGCTGTTTTGCGTTCTAACCAAACGGAACATCTAATTAAAGGGATGCACCAAAGCTTATTCCGCGCAGAAAAACGCATCGGTTTAGTGTTATTTGGTAAAGGGAATATTGGCGCGCGTTGGTTAGAACTTTTTGCCGCGGAGCAACACAAAATTTCTGCACGTAGTGACTTTGATTTCGTCCTAGCTGGCGTAGTAGACAGCCGCCGTAGCTTACTGAATTACCAAGGGATTGACCCAAGTCGTGCACTAGCTTTCTTTGATGATGAAGCCGTAGAGCATGAGGACGATAACCTATTTTTATGGATGCGTTCCCACCCTTATGATGATTTAGTGGTGTTAGACGTCACAGCCAGTGAAACGTTGGCAGATGACTATGTAGATTTTGCCAGTTATGGTTTTCATGTGATTAGTGCAAATAAAATTGCGGGGGCGGCGCAAACGGCACAATATCGTCAAATTCGCGATGCGTTCGCAAAAACAGGTCGTCACTGGTTATATAACGCGACGGTAGGGGCAGGGCTACCGATTAACTATACAGTACGTGATTTAAAAGAAAGCGGTGACTCTATCCTGACTATCAGTGGTATTTTTTCTGGAACGCTATCATGGCTATTTTTACAGTTTGACGGCTCCATCCCATTTAGTGAGCTAGTAGAGCAAGCTTGGCAGCAAGGGTTAACTGAACCAGACCCACGTATTGACCTGTCGGGGCAAGATGTTATGCGCAAATTAATTATTTTAGCCCGTGAAGCGGGTTATGACATCGAGCCGGATGATGTAAGAGTTGAGTCTTTAGTGCCAAAACAAGCACAGGCAGGTTCTTTGGACGCGTTTTTTGAAAACAGTGCGGTTATTAACGAGCAAATGCAGCAGCGCTTAGAAGCAGCGCAAGAACTTGGGTTAGTGCTACGTTATGTCGCACGGTTTGATGCGGTAAAAGGCAAAGCAAAAGTGGGGGTGGAAGCGGTGAAGCCGGAACATCCACTGGCCTCATTATTACCGGGTGACAATGTGTTTGCTATTGAAAGCCGTTGGTATCGAGACAACCCATTAGTGATCCGTGGGCCCGGAGCGGGGCGTGATGTGACTGCGGGTGCTATTCAATCGGATCTGAACCGACTCTCTCAACTTTTATAATCATTTATTCAGTGCATTGGTGTTCTCTTCGGTATTGAGGGCGCTAATGCATCATGAAGATTTTTAATTTATCCCTTCATTTTCTGTTTTTTATTCTGATGATTTAATTCTTAAACATTATTCATGTCTTAAAAGTGCTGAATCGACGATATATTGCGCTGAAACAATACTTAAATAAGAAAAATTAATAAAAATAAGGCTGTAATTAAATTTCAGAAAAATCCCCCAAAGTCATTTTTTTCTGATATGAATATACACTGAAGGGTAAATTTAGCGGCCTGCATCACAAAACGACAACTCTAACGCAGCCGACTGAAATTTTGTTACAGGAAACAGGTAGCAGTCTGTTAACCGTGAACCGTGCGGGAATGCATTCTGCCAGAAGCACAAGGTCAGGAGTCTCATGAATCAGCAATATTCCGCAATGCGCAGTAATGTCAGTATGCTGGGTAAGCTACTCGGCGATACCATCAAGGAAGCCTTAGGTGAGGACATACTCGACAAAGTTGAGTCCATTCGTAAGCTTTCCAAATCTTCTCGTGCAGGTAATGAAGTTCAGCGCCAAAAACTGCTGATGACATTACAAAATCTTTCTAATGATGAATTGCTACCCGTTGCAAGGGCATTTAACCAATTCTTAAACCTGACAAACGTCGCTGAGCAATACCACAGTATTTCGCCTCACGGCGAAGCGGCAAGTAACCCAGTAGCATTGAAAAATCTGTTTAGCCGATTAAAAGGCAAAAACTTCACTGATGGTGATATCCAAAAAGCAGTTGAACAGCTTTCAATTGAGCTGGTTTTAACGGCTCACCCAACGGAAATTGCTCGCCGTACGTTGATCCATAAATTAGTTGAGGTAAATAACTGTTTGTCACAACTCGACCATGATGACATTGCGGATTATGAACGCAATAATATCATGCGCCGCTTGCGTCAATTGGTGGCTCAATCATGGCATACCGATGAAATTCGTAAAATTCGCCCAACACCCATTGATGAAGCTAAATGGGGTTTTGCTGTTGTGGAAAATTCATTGTGGGAAGGGGTTCCTGCTTTCTTACGTGAATTTAACGAACAACTTGAGGACTCTATTGGGGCAGTATTACCGGTTGAAGCCAATCCTATTCGTTTTACCTCATGGATGGGTGGAGACCGTGATGGTAACCCGAACGTAACTGCGGATGTGACTCGCCAAGTTCTATTGCTGAGTCGCTGGAAAGCGGCAGACTTATTCCTCAAAGATATTCAAGTATTGGTTTCAGAACTTTCGATGACGGAAGCGACCCCAGAGCTGCGTGCGCTAGCTGGGGGGGATGACGTTGATGAGCCTTATCGCCAAATCGCGAAAAATTTACGTAGCCAACTATTTTCGACGCTAGAGTACTTAGAGCGCCGTGTAAAAGGCGAGCAAGTTTTACCACCGGCAGACTTATTGGTGGATAATGCTCAATTATGGGACCCGCTATACGCGTGCTACCAATCATTAATTGCCTGCAATATGAAAATTATTGCTAATGGTCAGTTGTTGGATACTCTGCGCCGTATTCGTAGCTTTGGTTTGCAACTGGTACGTATTGATGTGCGCCAAGAAAGTACTCGTCACACTGAAGCCATTGCAGAGCTCACTCAGTATTTAGGGTTGGGTGATTACTCGCAGTGGTCAGAAGAGGAAAAACAACAGTTCTTGCTGGAAGAACTACAATCTTTACGCCCACTTATCCCGCAAGATTGGCAGCCGAGTGCAGAAACACAGGAAGTGTTTGAAACTTGTCGAGTGATTGCGAAAGCCAAAAATGATTCTGTTGCGGCTTATGTTATTTCAATGGCGAAAGTCCCGTCAGACGTGTTAGCGGTTAAATTGCTGCTAAAAGAGAATGGGGCATCAGTCCGCTTACCCGTCGCGCCGCTATTCGAAACACTGGAAGATTTAAATAACGCAGAAAGTGTGATGACCAAGCTGTTAAGCATTGAGTGGTATCGCAACCTTATCGATGATCGCCAAATGGTGATGATTGGTTACTCGGATTCTGCTAAAGATGCAGGGGTAATGGCAGCTTCATGGGCGCAGTATCGCGCGCAAGATGCACTGATTAAATTGTGTGAGAAAGAAGGTGTCACACTGACATTATTCCATGGGCGTGGCGGCACAATTGGACGCGGTGGTGCGCCTGCACATTCTGCATTACTTTCTCAACCGCCGGGTAGTTTAAAAGGAGGGTTGCGGGTAACCGAGCAAGGCGAGATGATCCGTTTTAAATTCGGTTTGCCGCAAGTTACCATTAGCAGCCTTGCGTTATACGCCAGTGCTATATTAGAAGCGAACCTTTTACCGCCACCAGAGCCAAAAGATGAGTGGAAGTCCGTGATGGATTCGCTATCTGATGTGTCTTGTGCGATGTACCGTGATTATGTACGTGAACAACCGGATTTTGTGCCTTATTTCCGTGCCGCAACACCGGAGCTAGAGCTAGGTAAATTACCGCTTGGGTCGCGTCCTGCAAAACGCCGCCCAACTGGTGGTGTGGAAACTTTGCGTGCGATCCCATGGATTTTTGCATGGACGCAAAACCGCTTAATGTTACCCGCATGGTTAGGGGCAGGAGCGGCGCTAAAACATGTCATTGAGAAAGAAGGCAAACAAGCCATTCTTGATGAAATGTGGCAGCAGTGGCCATTCTTTAATACGCGTATTGCGATGTTAGAAATGGTTTATGCAAAAGCAGATTTATGGCTGGCGGAATATTACGACCACCGCTTGGTGGAAGAGCGCTTATGGCCATTAGGGCAAAAACTGCGTGACCAGTTATCTGAAGATATTAAAAGCGTGTTGGCGGTTTCAAAAGATGAAGCGCTAATGGCGGATTTACCTTGGATAGCGGAATCCATCGCATTACGTAATGTTTATACTGACCCATTAAATGTCTTACAAGCAGAGCTTTTACACCGCTCCCGCCAACAAGAGCAGCCCGACCCACGTGTCGAGCAAGCCTTGATGGTGACGATTGCTGGTGTGGCAGCAGGCATGCGTAATACGGGTTAGTTTGTTGATTTTTAAAGTACTTGAATAATCTGAGGGCTACCAAATGGTAGCCCTCATTATTTTTACGGGTTATTACGAGTTGGATGAACTATCGTCTGGTTTATCATGATGAATTAAGTGATATGCAGAGCGGGCTCGAGGGTGAATAAAGAAATGGTTAGCTGGCGCATTATGCGTTTTGATATGCACCATAGAGACGTTGGTGGATTTTCCGGCTTTATTGTGGAATGCATAAATCACAAAAGGCAGCAGGAAGATAATCACAAAACTGACCGCGAGCAGCGTCACGTAAGTCGTATCATCTGCCCCGCCCGGCAATGAACTTGGCGGGAAGAATGACACCACAAATGCCAGAATTGAGATCACTAACCCAACAAACGCGATTAACAATTTAAAGCTTTTACCACCTGGAACGTTGAATGCCCGTTTTTTATCAGATTGTTTGCAGACTAAATGCATATAACCGAGGAACAGCATAAAGTAGCTACACAGATAAATAACAACGGTTAATGCCAGGGCTATCAGGAAGGACATATTCCCGCCACCACCCGTGTTAGTGAGGACAATAATCGCCACCGTGGTGATCAGTAATTGGGAAATCACTAGCGTGACTGGCACGCCATTTTTATTCACTTTGGCAAAGCTTTTCGGCAGAATTCCTTTTTGTGCAGCGACATACATCCCACGGGAAGGTCCCACAATCCAAGAGGCAATTTCCGCTAATACGCCGAGTAATAGCAACGCGGCAATAATCCGTACTGCCCACTCTAAAGTGGAATTAAAGTGGGTAACGAGAACCTCAAAGGTTTGTACCACACCAGCAGATAAATTAATTTCACTGTTTGGGATCACCGCTGCTACCGATAACCCACCAATTGAGCTTAAACAAATTGCCGCTATCATGAGTAAAAACATCGCTGCGGGGTAATCTCGACCGGGGTTTTTCATTTCATTAACGTGAGTTGCTGAAGCTTCAACACCCATATAGCTCAAAATAAAGGCGACAAATACCACGAGTGTGCCAATTTTGGTGAAATCAGGAATAAAGGTTTCAGTACTAATTTCAATGGCCAATGGAGAGCCGCTGGCTAAATAGCTGATCGCTAGAAAGACCAAAATTAGCGCTGGAAGCAAGATGCCTGCGAAAAAACCGACTTTCGCAATCGTGGCAGTATATTTAGTTCCGCCAAATTGTGTGAAAGCCAATACCCAGAGAATAACAAGTGCCCCTATCGTTTTGGTGATTGGGTCTGTATTAAGTTCTGGCCAATTCAAAATATAAGACAGTGCCCCTAATACGAAATACAGCATAGGAATGAAGCCAATCGCAATTTGTAAATAACCAAATGAAATAGCGGCAAATCCCCAACGTTCGCCTAATGTATTAGAAACCCATGCAAATACACCACCTTCCTCCCAACCTTCTACGGTTGCCATTTCTGCGGCACACAATGCGACAGGAATAAACCACAATAATCCTCCTAATAGCAGGAAAAATACGAGGCTAAAGCCAGATGTTGCAAATGTTGGATATTCATAAACGGCCATCACCATTGATGCAGTGATGGCAAAAAAGCCAAGTAGTGTCAGTTGCTTTGCGGCTGGAGCTGTCGTTGTTGCCATACGAGTTCTCCTCAAATCGATAAACAATCTGCCTTTTCAGGGCGGATCTCAGTAGGAGCCAAAGAACCTAAGGCTCTTTGGCTCGTTAACAACACAATCATGAATAAAAGAATTAACTGTGATTAAAGCCGCCGCCTTCTTCTTCTGTTAGCGGTTTATTGACGGGGTGCTTATCGAAATACTCTAAGGTGCGTTTGAAGTCATCAATGAGTAATGCGGCTAAATCTAAACTAACCCCATGACGCACTAGAATACGTTGAATAACAAGGTCTTCACGGTTTGCTGGCATGGAGTAAGCAGGAACTTGCCAGCCACGGCTACGCAGTTTGTCTGCGATGTCATAGAGGGAATATTTGCTGGTGGCGGTGCCTTCTTTCAGTTTCCATGCTAATGCAGGGATACCAGTTTGGCTATCACCATCAAAAATCATTTCAAATGGCCCTAATTTTTCAATTTCGCGGCTGAGGTATTGTGCAGTTGCATAGCAAGCGTTGTGGATTTTTGCATAGCCTTCGCGACCCAGTCTCAAGAAATTATAATATTGAGCAATGATTTGACCGCCAGGGCGAGAGAAATTCAGTGCGAATGTTGGCATATTACCGCCTAAATAATTCACATTAAAAATCAATTCTTCTGGAAGGTCTTTGGCTTCACGCCAAATAACCCAGCCAGCGCCTAATGGCGCCAAACCAAATTTATGGCCTGATGCATTAATGGATTTTACACGTGGTAAGCGGAAATCCCATTCTAAATCTGGTGCACAAAATGGAGCTAAGAAGCCGCCACTAGCACCATCCACATGGATAGGAATATCCAGTCCAGTTTCTTTTTGCAGTTTATCGAGCGCATCGTGTACAGCTTTTACGGGCTCATATTGGCAGGTAAATGTCACCCCAAGGGTCGGTACGACACCAATAGTATTTTCATCGACACGTTTGAGCACCTCTTCCGGTGTCATGATGAGGCGGTCACCTTCAAGAGGGATCTCTCGGAGTTCAACATCGAAATAACGAGCAAATTTGTGCCAACAGATTTGAACTGGGCCACAAATTAAATTAGGTTTATCGGTCGGTTTTCCTTTAGCGGCTTGTTTTTTGCGCCATTGCCATTTTAGCGCTAGCCCACCAAGCATTGCAGCCTCTGAGGACCCGATGGTTGAGCAACCAAGGGTATTTTCTGCATCCGGTGAATTCCATAAGTCCGCTAACATATGTACGCAGCGGTTTTCAATTTCTGCTGTTTGTGGATATTCGTCTTTATCTATCATGTTTTTGTCGATAGACAAATCCATCAAATCACGAATTTCATCATCCACCCATGTCTGGCAAAATGTTGCTAAGTTTTGGCGTGAATTCCCATCTAGCATTAATTCATCGCGTACTGCACTAAATACATTACGTGGTGCTTGTTCTTTCAATGGAAACTTGGTTTTTGGTAATGATTTGGATAATTCTAATGATGCGTAGACATCATCCATTCCACTGTGTTTTGAATTTAATGCATTATTACTCATGTTTTAATTCCTCAATGACCATGTGGTAATTAAATACTATTAATCTTGAGCTCAATATTAAATATACGCCGTCTTTTGAAAAATTCAAAAGTGTTCAAATAAAAAAGATAATTTAATGAAAACCGTCATAATTAGAAAGTAACAGTAGAGTGAATGATGGGTTATGGTTATTTTGGTTATAGATAATTTTTCTTAATAGCTGATTATGTTCATAAAATGATGCTAAAAATCACTCAATTTAACTAAATTATTACATTTTTATGGTTTTTATTTCTATGTATTTAGCTTTTTAGTTGTTTTTATTTGATTTTATATGGGCGAAAAATGTAGTGGAAATAAATAAATGTTCATAAAAAACTAATATTTCAATAATGTTAAGTTATGTAACTTTTATTTAAACCCTGATTTTCATAATGTTTAAAGTTAATTTATACCGTTAACCGTTAAATATAATTATTGTGGCAAAATGAATTTGAATATAAAGAAAATAATAGCATGAGTTATATTGTGGAAAAGTAGTTCGCAAATCTAATCAGTTTAGATATCACGTTAATATATTTACCTTAAAAACACTGGTTCTTTTTTAAACAAGAAATAACTAGTTCTAGCTATTTGATATTTTTTTCTGGGAAAATAGAAGATATTTATAAGAATAGAAGAAAATAGCAAAGGGATGAGGCAAAATATTCGCCTCATCCGACTAAATTAAGGCCTAACTCCCAAAGTATGGCAGATAGCATAGGTGAGCTCAGAGCGGTTCAGCGTGTAAAAATGAAAATCTTTCACGCCTTCACGGCTAAGAATTTTGACCATATCCATGGCGATTGATGCGCCGACAAGGTTACGGCTCTCAGGGTCGTCATCTAACCCTTCGTACATTTTACTCATCCATGCAGGAATGCGTACGTTAGTCAGTTTGGCAAAGCGCTCGAGTTGACGAAAGTTAGAGACGGGTAAAATCCCCGGCACGATTTCCACATCAATACCTGTCGCGACGCAGCGGTCACGAAAACGTAAATAGCTCTCAACATCAAAGAAAAACTGAGTGATTGCACGGTTAGCTCCCGCATCAATCTTCTTTTTTAAACTAATTAAATCGGCTTGAGCGCTTTTGGCTTCAGGGTGAACTTCAGGGTAGGCCGCAACAGAAATATCAAAATCCGCTTCACTTTTTAACAGCTCGACTAGATCAACAGCATACATATCTGGTTTACGGCTGTTGTCAGGTAAATCACCACGCAATGCAACAATATGGCGAATACCATTATTCCAATAGTCACGAGCAATGGCTTTCAGTTCTTCAGGGCTTGCATCAATACACGTTAGGTGAGGGGCTGCAATTAAGCCCGTTTTATCTTTAATATCTTTGATGATGCTGTGCGTTCTGTCGCGTTCGCCGGAATTCGCACCATAAGTCACAGAGACAAATTGAGGTTTCAGGTTTTTGAGCCTATCAATAGATTTCCATAGTGTCTGCTCCATCTCTTCACTGCGAGGTGGGAAAAACTCAAATGAAACATTAATTTGGCCATCTAACTCAGCTAAGTTTTGATTTAGCGCTTCGCGCTGATTTGCGTGAAAAAAACTCATACCCTGTAACCTCGCAATTTGCAAACTAACTATTTTTTGTACGTTATTATATCCATTTGTGCGTCTATACGTTTAGACGTCCAAATAGAAATTACCAGATCGGTACCAATAGTCAATACTTAAATTAAATTATGACGCTGAGGTTTTTTCAAAGGCAACAGGAAAATAATTCATGATAAAAAACGCGACCCTGTTCAGTGTCGCGCTTAAATCGATGGCTAGTCAGATTTACTCAGTGAAACAGAAGTGCTCAACCATTTGGCTAATTAATTGGCGAGTAGGTTCAATAAAGCGCATATCGATAAATTCATCAGGCTGATGTGCTTGCTCAATAGAACCAGGGCCAAGAACCAACGTCGGGCAGAGCTCTTGGATAAACGGCGCTTCAGTACAGTAATTCACGGTATCCGCTTTTTGCCCCAACAACTGTTCAATTACTGCCACCATCTTGTGGTCCGTTGGGCATTCATAGCCAGGGATCGGCGGATGCATGGGCTCAATCGCCAAGCGACCTGGCCAACGGGCACTAACAGGCTCAAGAGCTTCATTGAGTAGTTCATCTAAGTCCTGCAAAGTCAGGCCGGGGAGTGGGCGAATGTCCATGTGTAATTCACAACAACCACAAATTCGGTTGGCTGCATCACCGCCATGAATATGACCAAAGTTCATCGTCGGGTAGGGAATGACAAATGCAGGGTTGTTAAATCGTTCTTTTAACGTATTTCGTAAGTCCATTAAATGGGAAATAGACTCATGCATTAATTCAATGGCATTGACCCCACGTTCTGGGTCACTAGAATGCCCCGATTGCCCAGTAATGCGGATAGCATTTGATAAATGTCCTTTGTGCGCACGAATCGGTTGTAACGAAGTTGGTTCTCCAATAATCGCAAAATCCGGTCTTAGCGCTGTACTGGCTGCAAAATAACGTGCGCCAGCCATCGATGTTTCTTCATCCGCAGTGGCCAATATATGCAGTGGGCGTTTGAGCAGAGTTAAATCCATATCGCGTAACGCATCAACAATAAAAGCAAAAAAGCCTTTCATATCTGCGGTTCCGAGCCCATATAACTTGCCGTCATGCTCTGTTAGCTCAAACGGGTTTTTACTCCAACGTCCATCATCAAAGGGCACGGTATCGGTATGGCCGCATAGCATCAGCCCACCATTTCCTTCACCAATAGATGCAAGCAAATTATATTTATCTCGCGTTTCCGGCACAGGTTGAATGTTGACCGAAAAACCTAACGTCTCCAGCCACCCACCGAGAAGTTCCACCAGGGCTTTATTGCTCTGGTCCAAATGAGAATCAGTCGCACTAATCGACGGAGTCGCAATTAATTGACGATAAATCTCAATAAATGCAGGTAATTTAATATTCACTGTTGACAGCCTTTATCCATAATAGTATCAATATTCATGCACTTTATTTGAATAAAAATACACATTAAACTGTTTGGGTCACGAGTACAAGGTAGAAAGCATATGTTGAACACACTCATTATCGGGGCCAGTGGCTATACTGGAGCAGAATTAGCCGGTTATTTGCAACGCCATCCTGAAGTTAATCTTCAAGGATTGATGGTATCGAAGCAAAGTGCGGATGCAAATAAACGTTTTTCTGATTTACATCCTCAGTATAAAGGCATCATAGACCTTCCCGTTCTGCCATTAACCGATGTCGCAGAAGCAGCGGAAGGTATTGATGTTGTTTTTCTTGCCACTGCACATGAAGTAAGCCACGACATAGCCCCTCAGTTTCTTGAAGCGGGCTGCGTTGTGTTCGACTTATCGGGTGCTTATCGTGTTCAAGATCCTGCGTTCTATACGCAATACTATGGCTTTGAACATACAAATACTGAATGGCTAATGCAAGCAGTTTACGGTTTAGCAGAATGGCAGGCCGATAAAATTTGTCAAGCGCAACTGATCGCAGTACCAGGGTGTTACCCAACGGTTTCCCAATTAGCACTTAAGCCATTGATTGAAGAAAATTTACTGGATGAAGCCATGTGGCCAGTGATTAATGCCACCAGCGGAGTCTCTGGAGCAGGCCGTAAAGCCTCGATGACCAACAGCTTTTGTGAAGTGAGTTTGCAACCTTATGGCATCTTTACTCATCGCCATCAGCCAGAAATTGCGACTCACTTGGGAAGAGAGGTTATTTTTACACCACATTTAGGCAATTTCTCTCGAGGCATCCTTGCAACGATTACGTGCAAAGTAAAAGCGGGTGTTTCGGCAGAAAAAATCACACAAACGTTTAAAGATGCTTATCAAAATAAACCGTTAGTGCGGTTATATGAAAAAGGCGTTCCTGCATTGAAATCGGTAGTTGGTACGCCGTTTTGTGATATTGGCTATGTATTGAAAGGTGAACACCTGATTTTAGTGGGTACAGAAGATAACCTACTTAAAGGTGCGGCAGCACAAGCCATTCAGTGCATGAATATTCGTTTTGGTTTTGCTGAAACTCAGTCTTTATTTTAAGAAGGATTAACCCCATGCAACCCTTAGTGATTAAATTGGGCGGAGTGTTACTTGATAGCGTCGAGGCACTTGAAAAATTATTTACAGCGATTCAAACCTATCGGCAAGCACATCAACGTGAGTTGGTGATTGTACATGGCGGTGGCTGTTTAGTTGATGAATTGATGCAAAAACTGCAATTACCTGTCGTTAAAAAGCAAGGGTTACGAGTCACGCCAGCAGACCAAATCGATATCATTACAGGGGCATTAGCGGGTACGGCGAATAAAACATTACTGGCATGGGCAACGAAGTATCAACTTCCAGCCGTAGGGCTTTCTCTCGGTGATGGGCAAAGTGCCACAGTGACTCAATTAAACGAAGAATTAGGTCATGTCGGTGATGCCAAACCTGGCGATGCGAAATTATTGAAATTATTGTTAGGTGCGGGCTATTTACCCATTATCAGCTCTATAGGTATCACACCAGAAGGTGAGTTGATGAATGTAAATGCGGACCAAGCTGCAACCGCTATCGCCCAAGCCTTAAACGCAGATTTGGTTTTACTGTCTGATGTGAGCGGTATTTTGGATGGTAAAGGCCAAAAAATTGACGAAATGACGACGCAAAAAGCGCAAAAGCTCATTGAGCAGGGAATTATTACCGATGGAATGATTGTGAAGGTCAATGCGGCGTTAGACGCTGCGGCAGCCTTACAACGCTCTGTTGATATCGCAAGTTGGCGTCATGCAGAACAACTTCCCGAGCTGTTTAATGGAACAGCAATCGGAACACGGATCTTGGCATCATAAATGAGCCATGGAATAACTATATTAATTGAGCGGATAGGTACGTTATGAAAAAGGGCATTAAAAAGATTGTATTAGCATATTCAGGTGGCCTGGATACATCAGCAATTATTCCATGGCTAAAAGAAAACTATGATGATTGCGAAGTCGTGGCCTTCGTTGCGGATGTGGGGCAAGACCGTGAAGATTTAGTAGGCGTAGAGAAAAAAGCTCTACAATCAGGTGCATCCGAGTGCTATGTCGTCGATTTACGTGAAGAGTTCATCAAAGAATATATTTACCCTGTATTGAAAACGGGGGCGCTATATGAAGGTAGCTATTTATTAGGTACGTCAATGGCTCGTCCAATCATTGCTAAAGCGCAAGTTGAAATTGCCTTAAAAGTGGGTGCAGATGCTGTTGCCCATGGCGCAACAGGTAAAGGTAATGACCAAGTGCGTTTCGAAAGCACCTATACGGCATTAGCACCACAGTTACAAGTGGTTGCACCATGGCGTGAGTGGGACTTACGTTCCCGTGAAGCGCTGCTCGATTATCTGAAAGAGCGTAATATTCCAACAACAGCTAGCCTTGAAAAAATCTACAGCCGTGATGAAAACGCATGGCACATTTCTACGGAAGGTGGTGTTTTAGAAAGCACATGGAATGCTGCAAACCAAGATTGTTGGGTATGGACTGTCGATCCGCAAGATGCACCAGATGAAGCTGAATTAGTTACCGTTGGTGTCAAACACGGTGAAGTCGTTTCGGTAAATGGTCAAGCATTGTCTCCACTTGGCTGTTTAGAAGCATTAAATACTTTAGGTGCAAAACATGGAGTGGGCCGTATTGATATTGTTGAAAACCGTTTAGTGGGTATGAAATCTCGTGGTTGCTATGAAACCCCGGGAGGCACCATTATGATGGCGGCATTACGTGGTATTGAACAACTGGTTCTTGACCGTGACAGCTACAAATGGCGTGAGCAACTCGGCTTAGAAATGTCATATGTGGTTTATGATGGCCGTTGGTTCGCACCACTACGTCACTCGCTGCAAGCGGCTGCTGAATCATTAGCACAAGATGTGACAGGGGAAGTTGTTCTGAAATTATATAAAGGGCAAGTGACTGCGATTCAGAAAAAAGCGGATAAGAGCCTGTATTCTGAGGAATTTGCCACATTTGGTGAAGATGAAGTTTATGACCACAGTCATGCAGGTGGGTTTATTCGTCTTTACTCGCTGTCTTCACGTATCCGTGCGCTGAAAGAACAAAACAAAGCGAAGTAAATCAAATAGTAGTCCCCCGACAGCCAAGACTGCTGTTGGGGTTAAAAACTTATTTTATCAATCAGGTAGGGATTAGTTATGGCACTTTGGGGTGGACGTTTTAGTCAGCAAGCGGATCAACGGTTCAAACAGTTTAATGATTCATTGCGTTTCGATTATCGCCTGGCACAACAAGATATTATCGGCTCAGTCGCATGGTCAAAATCACTAGTAACAGTTGGTGTATTGTCTGATAGCGAACAACAAACTTTAGAACAAGCGCTAAACTCCTTACTGAAAGAAGTGCAAGATAACCCTGAAATTATCCTGCAAAGTGACGCAGAAGATATTCATAGCTGGGTTGAAGGTAAGCTGATTGATAAAGTTGGTGATTTAGGGAAAAAATTACATACCGGTCGTAGCCGTAATGACCAAGTGGCAACAGATTTAAAATTGTGGTGTAAAGACCAAGTTGCGTTGCTACTTGAAGCGGTAACCGAATTACAAAAAGCGTTGGTCATCACCGCAGAAAATAACCAAGATGCAGTAATGCCAGGTTATACCCATTTACAACGTGCCCAACCGGTGACATTTGCCCACTGGTGTTTAGCCTATAGCGAAATGCTAGCGCGTGACGAAAGTCGTTTAAAAGATACCTTAAAACGTTTAGATGTTAGCCCATTAGGGTGTGGGGCATTAGCAGGAACGGCTTATGATATCGACCGTGAGCAGCTTGCCTCTTGGTTAGGTTTTGCTTCTGCAACGCGTAATAGCTTGGATACGGTATCAGACAGAGATCACGTTCTTGAATTATTATCGAACGCAAGTATCGGTATGGTTCATTTATCCCGCTTTGCTGAAGATTTAATTTTCTTTAATAGTGGAGAAGCTGGCTTTGTTGAGCTATCAGACAAAGTGACATCAGGTTCATCACTCATGCCGCAAAAGAAAAACCCTGATGCATTGGAATTGATCCGTGGAAAATGTGGGCGTGTCCAAGGTGCATTGACAGGTATGATGATGACTCTAAAAGGGCTCCCTCTTGCTTACAACAAAGATATGCAAGAAGACAAAGAAGGGCTATTTGATGCATTAGATACTTGGTTAGATTGCATGCACATGGCTGCGTTGGTTCTTGATGGTATTCAAATTCGCCGTAGTCGTTGTGAAGATGCTGCGAAGCAAGGTTATGCGAATGCAACTGAACTCGCTGATTATCTGGTTGCTAAAGGTGTTCCATTCCGTGAAGCGCATCATATTGTGGGTGAGGCCGTTGTTGCCGCAATTGGGCAAGGTAAAGCTTTAGAGGAAATGGCTTTAAGTGATTTGCAAAAATTCAGTAGCACTATTCAGTTGGATGTCTATGAAGTTTTATCACTACAATCTTGTTTAGATAAGCGGTTAGCAAAAGGCGGGGTATCTCAGAAACAAGTGGCAAATGCTATTGTAGAAGCAAAAAAACGATTAGAGCTGTGATCGGTTATAGAAGATAAAAATGGGGGGTAGCATGACTACCCCAATTCCCATAACGCGTTTGTTTTTAAATATATTTAATGGTTAACATTCTTAATTGCTTCTCCTCATTGATCCAATTGTATGAGTATTCATTTCGACCATCATTAATAACGTTCCAATCTTTTTCTTGAGTAATATTATTTAGCCCAATATTTGTCATTGTAGACTCAGTATTATTCAAGCAACTCAATTTAATATGTGTATCAGAGACAGCATTCGTACAAGTTGGGTGAACCACTGCGCCATTGAAGCTAATAGTGCCTGATTCTTGGCTTTGGTTCGCATAGGTATTGAATGTACTGAATACTAAAACTAATATTAAAGCTGTTGATGAACGATTAAATACTCTTTCTGTTATTGATTTTTGCATAATAGAGCCCTACAACTTAATTCGTTTTAAATCAGTTGTTTATGTAATTTGTTTTTAAAGTTGGGTTATTTTCTAATTAAGCGTGTTGCACGGATAATAATGCATATCCTTTTTCTTTATTAGTCCAATTGAATTGGTAAATACTCGTGCTTCCATTTAATTCTTTCCATTCTGGTGATTTTTTCTCTTTGGAAAAGTTAATTGGGCTAGATTCCATTTTGTTTTTTTCATTATTAAAACAATTCAAAGTTGTGTTGTTTTGATTAATGTCATAGGTACATGGTGGAGAAACAATCATAGCTTTAAAAGTAATGGTTGTTTGATTTCCTTCAGCTTGTACATTCGTAGTAAAGAATGATGTTGCAGCTAAAGCGAAAGTTAAAGTTAATACTGAAGTGATTTTTTTAATAGTCATAATGTTTGCTCCTAATTTCAAATTTCTGTAATTCGGTTTGTTTAAGTTTTCATATATCTTGCTATGGGAAGAATTATAAAATGAAAAACTCTAAAAAGGTGTAAATCTAAAAGCTAAAAATGTATTAAAATATAATTCTAAATGACCTGCTTTAATATATCTCTAGGGTCATTTTTTAATGATTTATATTTACAATATTCCGTTAAATTTGGTTTGTTAGTGTTTAATGTTCTGTGTTTGCATAAAAACCCCCCTTTCGGGTGGTTTAATCTATTTTGGCGTTTTTTAAAGCCGCCTTGAATATATTCATTTTTAGATATAAAAAATGGCTGTTATATTGAGATTTTTAATTTGTTTTTAAATACAAATTTACAAAGTTTAATTGAAAGTGAAAATGAATATGACAAAATGTTTCAGAAATAAGGCATTGTGATTTCTTTTTTAAACCTTTGGAGAGTGATGTTCTTTTTTTCCAAAATAATATTGGTTAATACCACCTTATTATTAATGAAAACGTTTCAGTATTGCTCTAAATTATGTTTTCGATACTTGAATTGGTATTTGATGCTTTTACTCTTCATTTTTATAACCTCATTCATATTGGTATTCATCAGTATTTTGAATTACCTATTTATGTTGTTATACCCCCTAGAGGATTTTTATTGGTATGTGCAGTTTTCAAACTTATGCTTGTATCACTGCTCATCATATACATGCATATCTTATATCGGCATGCTTGTGGTTTTCTGTAATAACTTTGTTTGCTATTTAGATCATTTATGGGGAAGGTAAAGCTGATAATAGTGTTCATAGTATTTAGCCCTCCGTATTATCATCATTGATGAGGATATTGCAGAAGTTAGGTGACTATATAAAACTATTAATTTGAATTGATGCTGTTCTATGCTTTTCTTTTCTTATAATAAATATAGGGTGTTATTTTGAGTTTATCCACAATAAAAATGTGTGTAATTATGTGTAAGATTTTAAAGGACTTTATACATGACGTTATTTTCACTCATGAAATTATAAAACTAAAATAATAAATTAATGCAAATTTAAAAAAATTACTTCTTCTTTTTTTTAAGCTCGTATCCATGTACTAGCTTGAAAGTTTTTGAGGTTGGTCAATTGGATTTTTACTTTAATATCGATCTTAAGCAGAGTTTACACTGATATTTAATACCGCTTTAAGTATGATAAGTAAAACTTAATGTTTTTCTGGTGTTGTGTTTTCTTTGTAAATAACAGGAGAGTAAATAATGACACATTTTGTTTCTAAATATTACATTTTGTTTCATTTTATTGCGGGTTTTGTACAGAAAATGAGGTTTTCTCCCTATTTTTCAATTTATCAATAGATAAAACAAAACAATATCGATATAGTGATTGGTATTATCTATCTTTGGTTTGACAGAGAATTCACGAAAGGAAAAGAAATATGAATATTCGAGATTTAGAGTACCTTGTCGCACTCGCCGAACATAAACACTTTAGACGTGCCGCGGATTCTTGTCATGTTAGCCAACCTACTCTTAGTGGCCAAATTCGTAAATTAGAAGGAGAACTTGGCGTTATGTTGTTAGAAAGAACCAGCCGCAAAGTTCTTTTCACTCAACAAGGTTTATTATTGGTTGAACAAGCCCGTACTATTTTGCGTGAAATTAAAGTATTACAAGAAATGGCCGCCCTCCAAGGGGAAAGCATGTCGGGCCCATTACATATTGGTTTAATCCCAACGGTTGCGCCATATCTATTACCTCATATTATTCCGCAATTGCACCAAGCTCATCCGAAATTAGAAATCTATTTGCATGAAGCGCAAACTCAGCAATTATTGGCTCAGTTAGACAGCGGTAAATTAGATTGCGCTATTTTAGCGGAAGTTAAAGAAACGGAACCTTTTATCGTTGTTCCGTTATTCGAAGAACCGATGAAACTGGCTATTTATGAGAGTCACCCATGGCATGATCGTGATACGATTGAAATGAGTGAGTTGTCAGGTGAAAAGCTATTAATGTTAGAAGATGGCCACTGTTTACGTGACCAAGCGATGGGCTTCTGCTTCCAAGCGGGCGCGAAAGAAGACACACACTTCAGGGCAACGAGCTTAGAAACGTTAAGAAATATGGTGGCTGCAGGGAGTGGAATTACACTTTTACCTGATTTATCGGTACCAAATGAAGTTTGTCGTGATGGGGTATGTTATTTAAATTGTATTGAGCCTGAGCCGAAACGTACAATTGTATTAGTTTATCGCCCGGGTTCACCGTTACGTGGGCGCTATGAACAATTAGCTGAGACCATCTATAACTCAATGGATAACTATTATAAAAATAGAGTTTAAGGTTAAGCCGCCAATATTATTTTTTAGTTGATGATGGTTGCCAGGTTATTGGCAACCATAAATCACAAAATAATTAAAATAGTCGATTTAAACCATTTAAAGCCGCAACACGGAAAGCTTCCGCCATTGTTGGGTAATTGAAGGTTGTATTCACGAAATATTCTATAGTATTACCTTCACCTTTTTGTTCCATGATAGCTTGGCCGATATGGATAATTTCAGCCGCTCTTTCACCAAAACAGTGAATACCTAGTATCTGTAATGTTTCTCTATGGAATAATATTTTCAAACTACCGACATTCATACCTGCGATTTGTGCACGTGCTAAATGTTTAAATTGTGCCCGACCGACTTCATAAGGCACTTTCATTGCGGTCAATTCTTGCTCTGTTTTACCAACTGAACTAATTTCAGGAATGGTATAAATCCCTGTTGGAATATCTTCTACTAAATGAGCATCACCTAAACTACCACCAATGGCTCGGGCCGCAATTCGTCCTTGGTCGTAGGCCGCAGAGGCTAAGCTTGGGTAGCCGATGACATCACCAACAGCATAGATATGTTCATTAGTGGTGCGATATGCTTTATTGACTTTAACTAAACCGCGGCCATCAGCCTCAATCCCGACATTAGCGAGACCTAAGCTATCCGTGTTACCCGTTCTACCATTCGCATACAGTAAACAGTCTGCTTTGACTTTTTTACCCGACTTCAGGTGAACAATAACACCGTCTTCGACCCCTTCGATTTTTTCATATTCTTCATTATGGCGAATAACAACGCCACTATTCCAAAAATGATACGACAAGGCATCTGACATTTCTTGGTCAAGAAAGGCCAATAGATGATCGCGGGTATTGATTAAATCAACTTTAACCCCTAATCCACGAAATATAGAGGCGTATTCACAGCCTATCACTCCGGCACCATAAATAATGACATGGCGAGGTTCGTGAGTTAGGTTGAGGATCGTATCACTGTTATAAATTCGAGAATGATTGAAATCAACATCGGAAGGACAGTATGGACGAGAACCTGTGGCAATCACGATTTTATCCGCACTTAAAACGTCACAACTACCATCTGCGTAACGGACACTGATATGTTGCTCATCGATAAAGGTGGCTTCACCCGAAAACATTTGGCAACCATTACGCTCATAAAAACCTTGGCGCATGCGTGTTTGTTGGCTAATTACCGTTTCAGCATGACGAAGAATTTCAGAGAAAGAGGAGCTTAAGCTACGGGAGTTATCACTATAAAGAGGGTTTTGGTTGAATTCGATAATACGGCTAACAGCATGACGGAGGGCTTTTGAGGGAATGGTCCCCCAGTGGGTACAGCCTCCGCCGACATTATTATAACGTTCTATAACAGCAACGTTTTTTCCTTGTTTCACTAGCCCCATGGCGGCGCCTTCACCACCAGGACCGGAACCAATGACTATTGCATCAAAATGGGTAAGTTGCATGAGGTAAGACCTGCTCTAAAACAAAATGACAACAAGATGTTATCATTAGTTGGTTATTTCACCTAATTTCCTCGTCGTTTTTCAAATTGATACAGCATTGGCTACACTCGCTTACCCTAGTCACATATTTATGCATGCTCCCAAGGATTTGCTGACGTATTGTTTAATAAAAGGTTGGTAGTATATCAGTGTTAAAAAACTAATTGAAAAAGGCTAAGTTAAATTCTGAAAATGAGTAAATTGTAGTGATAGTCGCTTTTTCTCCAAAACAGTTTAACTATTTTCAGGTATGCTAGGCGAAGAGTAAGGCTTATTACATTTACCTTTCATGATAAGAAACTAGGATCACCGTGAGTAACACAATTGGCGTTAGAGCAAAACAAAAAGAAAAAACTCGGCGTTCACTCGTCGAAGCCGCATTTAGCCAATTAAGCGCTGAACGGAGTTTTACTAGCCTTAGTTTGCGAGAAGTTGCGCGTGAAGCTGGGATTGCACCGACTTCATTTTACCGTCATTTCAAGGATGTTGATGAACTCGGGCTGACGATGGTCGACGAAAGCGGCTTGATGTTACGCCAGCTAATGCGCCAAGCAAGGCAGCGTATTGCAAAAGGCGGGAGTGTGATCCGTACATCAGTCTCAACTTTTATGGAGTTTATTGGTAATAACCCTAACGCCTTTAGGTTATTATTGCGGGAGCGTTCAGGAACATCTGCTGAGTTTCGTGCGGCAGTCGCTCGGGAAATTCAGCATTTTATTGCGGAATTGGCCGATTATCTTGAACTTGAAAGCCGTATGCCTCGCCATTTTACTGAAATGCAAGCAGAGGCCATGGTAACGATTGTCTTTAGCGCAGGTGCAGAGGCGCTAGATATCGATGAAGAAAAACGCAGAAATCTCGAAGAACGGCTGGTATTACAGTTAAGAATGATAGCGAAAGGCGCCTATTACTGGTACCGCCGGGAACAGGAAAAACAAAATCAAACTGACCCAGACCTGACTAAATAATAAGGAGAATCAATGACGGATCAAAAAAGTTATGAAAGAAGCACATTATTGCTAGCCTTTGTGATTGGCCTTGCAACCCATGGAACCTTTTCAACGCTGTTTAACTCGCTGGTCGATTTTTCATTTTTCCCAATTTTAACCCTGATATTGGCAGTGTATTGTTTACATCAGCGCTATTTGCATCAAGCGATGCCTATGGGGCTGCCAAAATTTGTTGCAGGTAGTTTTTTTATTGGGCTTTTTGGCTATGCCGCGATTTTACGTGTGCAAAATCCTGAAATAGGCTCTAATTTTATTCCCGCAACCTTTATTGTCATTATCGCATTGTGGATGTATTCAAGCTGGAAAGCACGTAAGAAAGAAAAAGCGGAGCTAGCACTTGAACAAGAAGTTGAAAATTAAGTTTATACGACTTTTCTAATAGTAAGGCGCCGCAGTTCACATCACTGCGGCGTTTTTGTTTTTTAGTAAATTAATAGCGGCTCAGTAATACCCCACTTTCCATATGGTGGGTATAAGGGAACTGGTCGAATAAGGCTAATTTCTCTATTTTATGGGTTTTAGTCAGCTCAGCTAAGTTATCGCATAGCGTTTCTGGGTTACATGAAATATATAGGATATGCTCATAACCCTGAACTAGTTTCACTGTTTCTGCATCTAAACCACTGCGAGGCGGGTCAACGAATATAGTATTGCATTGGTAATCGGCTAAAGAAATACCTTCCAAGCGCCTAAATTCACGGGCACCTTGCATGGCTTGGGTAAAATCCTCTGCGGACATACGAATAATTTGTACATTTTCAATATTATTGGCTTCGATATTATATTGAGCAGCGGCCACTGAGGGCTTTGCAATTTCAGTCGCTAATACGCGTTCGAAGTTTTGCGCTAATGCTAAAGAGAAATTTCCATTTCCGCAGTACAGTTCCAATAAATCACCCGTCGAATTCTGCGTTGACTCAATTGCCCACTCCAACATTTTGATATTGACCTGTGCATTAGGTTGCGTGAAGCTATTTTCAACTTGGCGATAAACCATATTTTTACCCATAACAGGTAAGACTTCATCGACATAATCATTATCTAACATGATTTTTGTTTTTGACGCTCGGCCAATCAATTGCACATCAAAGCCTTGTTCAACTAAAGCGGCTTTTAACGCTTTTGCTTCTGCCATCCATTCTTCACCTAATTTTTTATGGTAAAGCAGCGAAACAATCAGCTTATTACTTAGTGTTGATAAATAGTCAATTTGAAATAATTTATGACGCAGTAATTCATTTTGCTTAATTAACGGCAATAACGCCGCCATCATGTCATTGATCAATTGGCTGGCAACAGGAAACTGGTCAATACGAATACGCTCTTTCGTTTCTTTATTGAACATAATATGAAACAGGTCATCACCTTCATGCCAAATACGAAATTCAGCACGCATCCGATAATGGGATGTTGGAGATGAAAATATTTCAGGTTCAGGGGCGTTAAAAGGAGCCATCATCGCCTTTAAACGATCCGTTTTTTCTACGAGTTGTTGTTCGTAGTCTTCAGTATGCAAGGTGTTTGGCATGTTTGGCTCCATAAAGCAGTAATAAATTCGTATCAGGAGCGAAATTGTAGGGAATGCGGCGAAGATGTCCAGTTTTCATTATCCATCCGTAGACACTTATAACTATTCAACTTACGATAATAGACTGTGGTTTAGGGAATTTGGTGTGAATCCAAGACTGACGCGCAACGGTAAAAGTCCGATACCTGCCACGCATCCAATCGCTTCGTTGAATATTCGCGCGGATCTTATATTCAACCTCGCGGAATGTTAATTAAATTGATTTTCCGAGTGTAACCATAATGAATAATAAAAAGTCGCTGCCGCTATCGGCCGCTGCGCTGGCAGTACTGTGCGCTACTTCTTCTTTGGCAAGTGCAAATGACAAAACTGACCAAGTGGTTGTGTCAGCTAATCGTTTCGAACAACCTATTTCTTCTATATTAGCGCCAGTGACGGTGGTCACTCGTGAAGATATCGACCATTGGCAGTCAAATACCATTATTGATGTATTAAGGCGTTTGCCGGGGGTGGATATTGCTCAAAATGGGGGGATGGGACAACAGAGTTCTCTTTTTATTAGGGGAACAGAATCTCGTCATGTTTTAGTTCTAATTGATGGCGTTCGTTTGAATCAGGCGGGCATTTCAGGTTCATCTGATATGAGCCAAATCCCAATTTCTCTGGTACAGCGCATTGAGTATATTCGCGGCGCACGCTCAGCGGTTTATGGTTCTGATGCTGTTGGTGGTGTGGTGAATATTATTACTCGTCGTGATAACGATGGCACTACTTTAAATGCAGGTATTGGCTCACACAGTTACCAAAACTATAACGGTTCGACTCAGCAAAAAATTGGTGAGAATACAACGGTAACGGCAGCGGGTGCTTATACTTATACAAAAGGGTTTGATTTGGCGCCAAAAGAAGTTAGCCCGAGACAGTATGATAAAGATGGATTTTTGAGTAAGTCATTGTGGTTAGGTGTTGAACATCAATTTTCTTCAGAAATCTTAGCGTACGCAAGAGTATATGGTTATGACAATCGTACGAGTTATGACGTATCAGAATATGCGGGAGTTAGTGTTGATACACGTAAACTCTATAGCCGAACTTATGAAACAGGTTTGAAATATCATCAAGGGAAATATTCATCATCATTGATGGGAAGCTATGGTTATTCAAAAGATTACAATTTTGATCCTAGAAAAGGGCAATATAGTGAATCTGCAAATCTTGATGAGTCCAAGCAGTACAATATTCAATGGGGTAATAGTTACCTATTAGATAAAGGTAATATTAGTGCGGGGATTGATTATCAACGCCAAAGTATTGAGCCTAGCAGCTACGCGATGATCAATGAAAAACAGACGTTAAATAACACAGGGATATACCTCACAGGGCAATATGCAATTATTGATTCTGTAACAGCAGAAGCGGCTATACGTTCTGACCATCACTCTGAATTTAATTGGCACACAACATGGCAATCAGGCCTTAGTTGGGAGTTTTATGAAGGTTACAAACTTGTTGGTTCATATGCAACTGCTTATAAAGCACCTAATCTAACCCAATTATATGCATATTCTTCATCGGTATATGGAACAACGCTAGGTAATCCGAGCTTGAAACCTGAAGAAAGTAAACAGTGGGAGGTTGGTGTTGAAGGAACAACGGGACCACTATTTTGGCAGGTCAATGCATACCACAATGATATTGATAACCTGATTGCATATAAAGCAGGTAACCCAATTAGTTCTTATGAGAATATTGGTGAAGCTGAAATTAAGGGAATTGAATGGGTTGGTGAGTTCGAAACAGGTATCCTTCATCACCAAGTTACTTATCAATATGTTGACCCTCGTAACAAAAAGACGGATAAGGCTCTTGAGCGACGGGCTAAGCAGCAAGTTAAATATCAGCTAGATTGGGCTATTGATAAAGTAGACATGGGGCTAACCTACCAATATATAGGCTCCCGCTATGATAATGACTATAGCCAATGGCCTTCTAAGCGAATAAAACTCGGCGGCGTTAGCATCTGGGATCTCACCGCTGCATATCCAATCACTTCACATCTCACAATTCGTGGTAAAATAGCTAATATGTTCGATAAAGACTATGAGACCGCGTATGGTTATCGCACCGCTGGAAGAGAATATTTCCTTACAGGAAGCTACAACTTCTGATAACAACCTATCTGTTCGCCCGACCATTCTAGTGTTTGACTCTGGAGTGGGCGGGTTATCTGTCTATCGTGAAGTCAAAAAAATGATCCCGAATGCTCACTATATCTATGCATTCGACAATGAAGCCTTCCCTTATGGTGAAAAAAGTGAAGAGTTTATTATTGATAGGGTCTATCAAATCGTAAATGCAATTGCTGCAAAGCATCCTTTAACCATTGCGATTATTGCGTGCAATACCGCAAGTACGGTCAGCCTCCCTAATTTGAGAGCACATTTTACGTTCCCAGTTGTTGGGGTTGTTCCAGCCATTAAACCCGCAACCAAGTTAACGCGTAATGGCGTGGTTGGTTTATTGGCGACGAAAGGCACTGTAAACCGCGAATACACCAAAGAGCTGATCGAACGTTTTGCTACAGACTGCAAAGTGATTTCCCTCGGTTCTGCGGAACTAGTTCAACTTGCAGAAAGAAAGTTACATGGGGAAACCTTACCGTTAGATGAAGTCGCCCAAACGGTCAGGCCATGGATTCGAATGCCAGAGCCGCCCGATACTGTTATTTTGGGTTGCACGCATTTTCCTCTATTAATAGAAGAACTCGAAAAAGTGCTGCCAAATGGAACTCGATTCATTGATTCAGGTTCTGCAATCGCCAGAAGAACCGTTTGGCTCATTAATAATCAAGAAGAAATCGCCAATTCAGAGGAAGAAAACTTCGCATATTGCTTATTAATGGATGACAACGCAAAAGGATTACAGCCTGTTCTCGAAGCAGAAGGGTTCAAAACGCTGGAAAAACTAGCTATCTAAGTTAAATTTGATGGAAAACTGAGCGAACGAAAAAAAATATGAAAAAAGGGGTTGCCAGATTTTTCTGACTCCCTATAATGCG
>UMKD01046976.1_pt1 | contig 36094 bp, 37 predicted proteins | sample 1966221 | NCBI WGS metagenome assembly UMKD01 (sample SAMEA4836167, study PRJEB28245) | human gut metagenome | biome: gut microbiome; material: fecal sample | place: Denmark | collected 2008
CGCTAATGAAGCTTTGAAACAGCGTGCTCTCAATTTAATATAATTAATAATATCTATTCAGTATGAATGTAAAAGAAAAATTTAGAAAGGTACTGGAAGCATTAAATCTGGTTGATAAGGCAACATCTAAGGAGCTTACCGATGAAGATTGGAAAGCCATTGTTGATACTTATCAAAAAGAATTTCAAGTTACCCTTCAGGATGACATGGCTGCTGACCAGGCTTCACATCAGAATCCTCTTGATCAGGAAGCGATGAATCAGGCTCAGGCTATTTTGGATTCTATTATCGTTCGCAAGGATCTTAACTGTCATCACGGTGATATGGGACCGAAAGGCGGCAATGGCACTTCTACTAATGACAAACCTCAGAATGCATCTCCGGAAACAGTAGCTCAGTCTGCAGAGTTGGTTAAGGCCATTGTTGATGGTTTGAAAAATCAGGCGGCAGCCGATATCCCGGTATCAGTTGCTACAGCTTCCAATCTTCAGTTTAATGGACCGGGAAATACCGCTAAGTTCTTGTTTGGAATCGAGCATCCTATGTTCTCAATGAACAACCGTTGGAATAAGATTGCTGCTAACCCTCGTATAGCTGCAGCTATGGAAGATCCGGAAGAGAACGAAGAAGGTGCCTCTTTCCGTAAGGAAGTTGTCAGTTACTCTGTTTCATTGAGGAAACGATACAACTATCTGCATCAAAACCACATGCTGGATGTAAAGAAGCTCGCAGCGGGTGAGTTCTCTACCAATTATGAAGGTGTTGATACAGCCGGAGTCGGTAACCAGCATGTCGTTTTGCGTCAGGATCAGTTGATTGCTCGGGTGTTAAGCAAACGCGACTTGACTCAGTACTTCCCGGTTCGCTATGGAATTCAGGATCATGACCTTGTGTTCAATGCATTCTTCACTGAAGTTTCTCAGGCTTATCAGCAGGGAGAAGTCTTCAAGGGTGACATGAAACTGGAAAACGAGATGGGCCATGTTGACGATGCAATGATCAAGATGAAGTTCGGTCCGATGAAGGATTTGGAACGTAAATACATTGCTTACCTCAATAAAGAAGGTTCCGATCCTATCAAATGGTCTATGATTGAGTTCTGTATATTGAATTCTCTGGAGACAGCTCAGGTTGAACAGAACAAACGCCGTATGCGTGGTATCTATGTTAAACCGGAAGCGGGTATTGCCGGTTCTTATCTGAACTCTTCTACGGGACTTCTTTATACCTTGATCCGCTATCATCATGAAAACAAGATCTTGTTGCATGATGATGCAGCATATCGTTCCTACACTCAAGCTAATATGTTGGATGCGGTTCAGGAATTCCATGCTGATGTTGTGACATCATGTACCGAGGATATGGATCTGGATCAACACGTTCTTTATCTGAATAAGACACACCAACCCTGGTGGATTAAGAATGTACGTGCCAAGTATGGTAAAGATACCGATTTCTCCGGTCCTAATAGCTATCTGTATGTGGTTCCCGATACGAGTCAGCGCATTATCTGGCTGCCTTATCTCGGACAGATGCCTTTCATGATGATGGATGTTCCTGGAAACCTTCAGTGCCTTGAGTATATTCCCGGTGAGATGTTATCTATCAAGGTCAAGGAAGACATGGAACTTGTCAAAGCCTGGTCTACATGGAAAGAAGGTTTTGCTGCAGCATTCGTTGGGCGTCGATTCGATACCCGTGCGAAATTGGTTGCTAACAACTATGAATGGCAACAGATATTCATGAACAAGATATCTGTCAATGTTGATGCTGATGCTACGACAATCACAGCATCCAAAGGATTTTGGCAAGAAACAGTCGAGAACTCTAAGGCAACGGCGATTACCGATATCACTGGAGCTAAAGCCGGAGTTGCATACATCATTGAATGTGGATCCATGACCAATGCGTCTACCATTACAAAAACCGGCAAGTTTGCCGAAATTTCGGAAGCATATACACCGAAGGCAGTGGGTGACTATATTATGGTAGTCTTGAATAAAGCCGGCAATTTCCGCGAACTTGAACGTTGTGTGAACGGTGTTCGTAAAGTTAACGCTGATTTACAGCCCAATCTTCCTGGAGTAAGATAATACTTTTCCATTTCTGTGTTTCAATAGGTTAGTTAGTTTTGGTTGGGGCGGGTGTAATGCCCGCCCTCTCTTTTTAAATCACATTTAATTCAAAAATATGAAAGCAAGAAAAATTTCAAATTCAATGAAAGGATACTGGGCTGCCCGCAAGTTGCAAACCCGTTTCTTTCTCTCGCTAATGGTGCTATTCGCTATTGCGTTCGTTGCATGGATGTTTCTGGATCCGGCAGCATCCGCACATATCTGCATGCCTGGTTTAGGCAGTACGACGTTTGCCTCAATGATGTTAATTGGTAACGTTAATGACGTATCCGATCGTCAAACACATGGTTCTAACATTGCCTATAAAGTCTATTTGATAGAACTCTCTCAGATAAATGATAATGTGCGCTTTCCCAAAAAGAATGCCAATAGGGAGGTAAGTACTATTCCGATGAAAGCAGGACAATACATGCAATACTTTGAAGCCCACGATATTCCCACTTACACCGCAACTGGTGAGAAAGGGGATATCACTACCTCTGGGGAAAATAGCTTCGCAATAATTATGGGTGGTATGCGCGACCAGCTATTGGATTTTATAGAGCAGCACGCCGGGAGTAAGTTTGTCATCTTGTTTAAGGAAGTAGGTGAGGACCAGTGGTACATTATCGGTGAATATGATCGTCCGATGATTCTGCAATCTTTCGAAGCGAAGAATGACAAGGATGGTCGCTATGTAACCTTTACTTTCAAACGTACATCTATCGATCAGTATTGTAAATATGTCGGTGATATCGTTCGTGCCCCAGCAACTAATCATACAGTTGATGCTACGACACTTGCTATCAAACCGGAGAGCAACCGTTATGAAATACCGAACGGATCAGCAGCAACTTATGCTATCAATGCTATTTCTGGAGTGACTGCCAACGATAAAGGCCGGTATATAACGCTTGAGGGAACTGGTACCGATAAAGCGGCCACTATTGCCGATGGTGCTGCATTCGTCCTCGAGGATGGTGCAACATGGACTGCCCGTGCCGGCTCTCAGATTACGTTCCGGGTCATGGACACTACTACTCTTGTCGAGGTTCCCGGTAGCCGGATCCAGACAGCTTAATACTTATCTGGGCGGAGCGATCCGCCCATAAACTCAACCTATATGTATTCCTTCAAAGAAAAACAAAAACATTATACGGAGCTTCGTAATCCGGATGCTGCAGAGCAGGATCTTGAGCTCCTGCGTAAGAAGCAACCCGAACTATCAACAGTGAGTATGTTTTCACGTAATCCGAAGCGATATGCTGATGACATCCTATATGCGTTGCTGGATGTTGCAGAACGTGACGAAATCCGTAATAATCGGCGTACTGTGGAAATAGCTCCAGTACAGGATACGGAAAAAAATATTTCAAAGTCAACTAATTCTCCTAAAGTAGAGAAAAAAAAAGCGAATCGGACTCCGAAATCAAAAGTGGAGAAACCCAAAAAGGAACCGAAACCGGATACCGAAAAATCCAAAAGCACGAAGAGTATCCCGCCATCGACTGGGACAATCTCTCCGATTCAGGAGTCCAAACCGCAACCATCCTCTACAACGACCGAATCGTAAGTTGGAAACAAATGAAGCAGCTCGACGAGCAGCTGGACAAGAACCCGACTGAAAGAGCTGTCACTGATATGGCAGAGCTCCGCATTCGGAATCTGCTGGCGTTCGAAGAGCTGCAGTCGTTCAACGATACTGGGAAGTTTAGGTACAAACATCCGTTGATCATCCGACAGTCCGAGAGAGCACAACTGGAGGAACTACTTCGGAAGAACCCGCAGGAATTCCTGCGATATCACAAGAATGTACTTGATAACATCCGTAGATACGAATCCTACCTGAAGCGTGCCGACCGTGAAAGTCGGCGTGCCAAGGACAGAGAAAACCTTCGTCGTCATCGAGAGCGAGAAGCCATTTTCAAAGCAATTCTCGAATCAACAACAAATAAAAATTAATCATGGAAAAGCTAATAGAAGTATTTAATTTGGGTGGCCTTCCGACTGCCCCGCTGGATTCATTCTTAGAGCTTCAGGAGGACTTCAAGAAGTCGGATCCTGACAAGTTATCGAAGCTGCAGATGCTAATCATCACTCGTGGCTTCAAGTATGCATTTAAAGCCTGGAAGGATCCTGATGGAAAACTCTGGATTATTGATGCCCATCAACGGAGGAAAGCTCTGCTTGCTCTGCGTAAATCCGGTTTTACCATCCCGGAGATTCCATATGAACCAATCTTCGCAGCGGATAAAAAAGAAGCAGTCGAGGAAATAGCTGCCTACAACTCTGAGTTTGCCACTAAGAACCCGGACACTTTGCTATTCAAAAAGTACAACATCGATACCGATACCCTTTCCCGGTTCAATCTGGGTTATGAAGTGAAGACCATCGACTTCGGTCAGGCAGCTGCTCCGTTATTCGGATCCGAGCACGAATCAACCGATATCCACGAAGATGCCATTGACTTCACAGTTCCTACAGAAGACGATGCCAACTCCATTTTTACACAACCAGGAGATATTTGGTTACTTGGAAAGAATCGCTTAATGTGTGGTGATTGCCGTTCAAAATCCGATGTCACTGCGTTGATGGACGGACAGCATGCTGACTTGCTTGTCACCGATCCACCTTACAATGTTGCCTATCAGGGTGGGACTGAAGAGGAACTGACTATCCAAAACGATTCCATGGAGAACGATCTGTTTGCTACGTTCCTGAAGCAAGTGTTCGCAGTTATGTTTTCTATATTGAAGCCTGGCGGATCCTATTATATTTTTCATGCAGACAGCGAAGGTGAGAACTTCCGGGCCTCTCTTCGGAAAGCTGGGTTCAAAATAGCCCAATGCTGTGTTTGGGTAAAGAACTCCATGGTCATGGGACGACAGGACTATCAATGGCAGCATGAACCGTGTCTCTATGGATGGAAACCTGGTGCCGCTCACTACTGGAACTCCGATCGTAAACAGACTACTGTTTGGAACTTCGATAAACCCCAACGCAATGCCATCCATCCGACAATGAAACCTATTGCTTTGATGGCTTATCCCATCTGTAATTCCAGTGCATCCGGTCAGATCGTTGCCGACTTCTTCTCCGGATCCGGTTCTACTCTGATGGCTTGCCAACAGACTGACCGTATATGCCATGCTATGGAAATAGATCCTCGCTATGTTTCAGGTACAGTTCATCGGTACCGGTCCATGTTCCCGGAACAGCCCGTCCGGGTAATTCGTTCTGGGGAACTTCTTACATCTGAGGAAACTTCAAAAATTATCGTATGAAATCAGAACTGATACCAACCTCCGATGTGGATAAAGCCATTTTAATTGGTGATGAATATGTATCTCAAGTGCGCACATTTGGCGCACTTGGTTACTCAGCAGAACGTATCTGTAACCTCCTTGGCTTACGAGGTAAGGAAAAAATTGCTCTTACAATTCGTATCGGTCTTCCTGGTGATGTTTACAACGATGCCTACAGCAATGGGCGTGCTTTGGGTGAGTATAATATTGATGCAGAATTGGCAAAACGTGCTGAAGCTGGCGAGATTGATGCTATCACTGCTTTGGAAACCCGCAAAAATGAACGTATAGAACTTGAACTTCGAAAGAATTTATTCGGCGTATGACACAACTTGATATACTTGATAAGATACATCCGGACATGATATCTGCCTTCCTGGTTTCCGGGAAGAGTGATGGTATACCGGCTGATGTGCAACTCTTCCTCAAACAGCTGCAGTGGGCTGCTGAAATATACGAATACGAACGGAACATTACCCGTGCTGCTAAATTATTAAAGCAGCGTATTAATGCCTTACAGCATCTTAATCTTGATGAACGCACCTGTAAAGCACGTATATATGCTGCCATCAATTACTTTTCGATTGATAATAATGTATCTATCAAAGTATGGGAGTCAAACTATGCGGATAAATACGAGGACCTGGCTAAACTCTCCGCTGTCCGTGGTGACTACAAAACTCAGAAACAGTGTTACGATGCTGCTGCCGAGTGTCGTCGCCGGGCATCGGAGATTGCTGAAGCCGATCGTGATCTTGGTGTTGTCTTCCTTATTTCCCCAGAGATCACTCCTGAAGAACTTGGATATTCTAAGAAATCTTTGAAAGAAATTGCATCCAAACACAACGAAGGATTCTATTTGAATCTGATTGATAAACTTCCGATCGAGAAGGAAGAGAAAAAACGTCTCCTGCGTGATGCCGATATCCAGGAGGCTGAGTTTACTGAAGTCAATGAAGAATAACTATGTCGATAGAACTTTATTCTCAATCCCGGGACAGTCTTTCTTGTAGCGATAATACCTTCGATGCTACAGTTGAGTTCGAACGTTACTACATGAACTCTATGCAGATTCAGGTGAATGTGCTGGATCCTAACAATATATTTGTTGAAGGTGCCCGTGCGGTCGGCAAAACTGAAGGAGTTATGGGACCACGTATTATCCGGGTTGCCAATGATATGCCCGGAGAACTTTCTTTCCTGGTGCACAAAACATATATTGCTTTGATGACAAACGTCTGGCCTAATATTCAAGCATATTTTTCCCGACCGGTAACTGTTGCCGGACGTGTTCGTCCGATGTTGGAGTACGGGATAGACTATGTTGTTGGAGAGGCAAAGATACCTTCTCACTTCCGTCATCCACGTTATCCTATTGCATACCCGAAACACAGCATCCTGTTTCGCGATGGTCATCATTTGCAGATGGTGAGTTCCGACCAGCCGGAGTCTGTTGCCGGTCGCTCAGGTGTACATGCCTTTATTGAAGAGATGAAGCACAACAAAGGTGAGAAACTGAAGACACGACTATTCCCGTCACTTCGTGGATCCTCTGCTGAGATTCGTATGTCGCAATACTATCAGGGTGTAACCGGTGTTTCCGATACAGCTCGTGTGGATCTTGGCGAAGATGACTGGTTCGAAGAGTATGAAAACAATATCGACCAAGCACTTCTTGAGGAAATAGCTACAGTTTCCCTTCACGTTAATGCAGCTATGTACAAGCGTTACAAGCTGTTTGCTCAACAACAACAAACTACTAATCCGGTTATTCTTGAAGCCATTCGCCTCGAGCTTCAAAAAGTAGAACGTACACTTGCACTTTGGAAACCTCGTCTCGCTGATATGCGTCGTAACGCTACCTTGTACGTGCGGGCCAGTTCATTCTGTAACAAAGATATATTAGGGCCTAAATTCTTCAAAACTCAGATTGAAACCCTTGATATTGATGAGTTTCTGACTTCCATTTGTGCAATTCGCCACAAGGAAGTTGTAAACAAGTTTTTTGCTAATTTCAGGAAGGACTTGCATCAGTTTGCCGATAGCTATATTTACGAGTCCATCCTGAAACTTGACCTCCGGGATCACTTCATCTTAACGGCACGTTACCTGAAGCACTATAATAAGCACGACGAGCTACTCGTCGGTTATGATCCCGGACATTTCTCCAGTCTGACCGTTGGTCAGGAGAAAGACTACGGTTCGGAACTCAGGATACTAAAGGAGTTCTTCTGTTACTATCCGGACGAACAGCCGGAACTTGCTCGTCAGTTCTACGAGTTCTTCGGTCAGGATGCTGTCAATAAACACATCATTCTTTATCCTGACCGTGCCGGCAACAAGAAGAAAGAAGACTTGGAAAAGATAACCACCGACTCCCGCATTCTCAAGCGAGAGCTGGAGTCTTACGGCTTTACTGTCGAGCTGATGAACGAAGGTCAGGCGACTGTTTACCACTGGCAACAGTTCAAGCTCTTGCTTCTTATCTTTGGCAATCGCAGTAACGCATTGCCCCGCATCCTTATTGACGAAAACGAATGCAAGAACCTTTGTAGTGCCATCATGCTGTCGCCGCTCAAAAAAACAGATGGCCGTATTGAGTTGGATAAAACTTCTGAGGTAAAAGTACCGCTTAAACTTCAAGCGGGCCTCACAACACAGATACCAAGTGCACTTATTTACTTGCTTTTTGGACGTTACGGCGACCGTGTTCAGGCTGAATTATCCTCAATTCCGACTGATTTACCTGATAATTTCTCTATATAATAAGTTCGGTACACATGAAAAACTTTGTATTATCTATAATAATTGTCCTGTTTGACATTGAAAAAGATACTAACTTATTGAAAATGAATCTTATCACGTCTCAAAAGTTTATTTCTTTTTTTTCGTCAGCTCCCTATCTCCACGCCCCGCTGATAATCCGATGTGAGGTGCAGCCTTCGGCCTTTGGCTGGAAATATGAGGGTGACATCCTGCCGGTCCTTTCTGGGAGGCTCAGAAACAGGTATTTTCGAGCATGGAAACGACAATGACAGGACCGCATGCACTGCAATGGGCTAAAGAGATATCTAAGTTGCCTGATGGATGCTTCACGATTGCTTTCTTCTCTTACTCGAGGCGGAAAGGTGAAGCATCCGCCAAACTGGGGATTCGAGAGGGATGTAAGTTTCGGACTCAGTTACCACATGAAAGGTTTAGTATCGATGGAGAGAACCTATTCCTCTTCACTGATGGTGATGGAGAGCCAAAGATGTGTTACAGGATCCTGATCCGATATATGGGCTTTCCACAGGACAATTTTAAACTACATAAAATCGACTGGTTATGAGTGATGTAAAGATGTTAGGTGACTATGGTTGCTACATCGATGAAAGTAATGTGATATCATTTCAGGTTGGGGACAACCCCCGAACCGGTATGGATGATCCGGGTTTCTCTGTAGGAGACTACAATCCATTACCGGATATGCAGTGGCAATCTATTAATGGCTATCAAGTGTGTAGCCGTGGCTATAACAACATGAAGTGTGAGGAGGTGGCAGCTGATCTCAAGAAGAATCGTCTGCTACCTCGGCTTATCACTAAACAGGCGAATATGCTGTACGGAAAGGGACCGGCAGTGTATCAGACTGTGTTTGCCGATGGCAAGTTTAAACGTGAATGGGTTGAGTGCCCGGAGATCATGAATTGGTTGGATAGTTGGAAAGACCGTGGACTTGAAAGCGATTATAAGGAGGTAGCTAAAGCTCTTATTAAAGACTTCTATTATTTTCGTGACTACTTTGTAAAATGGCGATTCTCCGTAGGCCGGAATTTGGGGGCACTGCCTGTTGCTGGTATTGAGACAATGGAGAATAGAAATTGTAGGCTGGCCACGACCAAAAAGGATGTCGCTACCGACCTGGTCTACTACCGTGATTTCCGCTTTATCGCAGTTGGGCGTTGGAATTATGGGATTTCCAACTTCAAGATTTACCCAAAGTTTAACCTGGCAGAAGTAGCCAATTATAAGTATGCTGCCATCTCGCATCACCGGGAGAAGTCAGTTGATGAGTTCTATGGTGTAAATGAAACGCATGAAGGCACTAAGGAGTATATCAGAGGTTCTAATGCGACAGCCAGGTATATTAACTCCTTCTTACGTAATAGCCTGGCAGCCAAAATCCACATCATCATCCCTAATGCCTGGATAAACGCCAAGCGCACTCAGATCCAGAAGCTCTGTGATGAAAATAAGAAGCGAAATAAGGACGGAGTGAAGCTATATGTATTTAATGGAATCGATATAGGTCTCGAGTTCAAAGAGTCTACACTGATCAAGTATATTCAGTCTGAGCTCCGCAAGATTTCACAATATCTCTCCGGAGCCGATAACCAAGGGAAGGCTTATGCAACAATCAGTTTTAAAAACAGTAGCAATGAAGAAGAACGTTGGCGAATCGAAACTGTCGACCTGAAATATAAAGAGTACATCGAATCGTTGATCTCTTATGATAAGCGTGCTGATGAAGTGTTGTTATCAAGTGTTGGACTCGACTCCTCTATCTCCAGCGTTGGAAAAGATGGCGTGATATCCAAGTCCGGATCCGACGCTTATTACAACTATCTGATTTACCTGATGTCCCTTACTCCAGACGAAGAAATCTGCTGTGAACCTTTTAATTGGGCTATTCAAATCAACTTCCCGGCACTGTATAAGCAAGGTTATAGACTTGGATTTTATCGGGAAATTCCAAGTCGTCAAGAAGATGTTAAACCAAACGAACGATTAAATCAGCAAGAATCATGATCATTTTAGAAGAGCTATTTAAAAACCTGACTGAGTTCCGCCATTATGCACCCTATTCAGAGACAAACATTGAGTTTAAAGACCTCAATAGTTCTGCATCTTCTGCCCGGAAGCAGATATGTATTATCCTTTCTACAGAAGTCTATGATATAGTTCTCAAGAAAGAAGGAGAGATACATGATGCTTTGCTGACTGCAATGGCCAACTTAACACTTGCCAAACAGTTAGTGTTTGATGTTGTCAAACAACGAAAATCCGATGTTGATATCTACAAGTATGAGATGGAAGCCATGCGTCGGTCTTATATTGAAAATTATTTCAGTGGTATGGATACTCTGATTCAGTTGCTCAATAAGGAGGATAGCCTGGAAGAATGGAAGAATTCCCGTTACTGCAAGTTACTTTCTTCTCTTCGGATCCAAACTGCAGAGGACTTTGATTTTCTATACTCAATAGACCTCTCTTATCTCTTTTTCTTCCGGATCATACCACTTCAGAAAGAAGTGTTGGATGAAGGGATGACCGGTTACTTTGAACGTGTTGTTGATAATCAGGAAATGAAGGATTTACTACTGCATGCTCTTGCAAAGAGTACGATTGCTCTTGCCTTGCGTCGATTAGATATTCTTGAGTTTCCATCTACCATTCGTAATCTCTTCGATGACTCTAAAACCACTCGATCCGGAAAGGATGAACAGGAACGTATGTTGGCACTTGCTGAACTCCTAACCAGCGAAGCTCAATCACTACTCAAGAACATCGATCTTATGTTGTCTAACAACGATTCCGGTATAGTAGATACAGAAACATCATTTAATACTCAGGACGACAAAATCATAATGATGCCATGAAAGACAAAATAGAGTTTATGGTCCATGGGAATACGTATTATATTCCCAATTCCTGGGACCAACTAAATAGTTATTTATTCATTAGTCTGATCCGTGACTTTAATCGCATGGTGAAGGGAGAACTTTCACCGGCCATGGTGAGAGTAAACTACGTGTGTAATGTTATGGGGTGGAAGCCAAAGAAGATCCGGGGAGAAGAATCATTCCAGAACCTGGCTTTCCTGGCAGAACAGGTTACGTTTCCATTCGTCATTATGTATCCGGACAACGATATGGCTTTAAGCGAAATGGATCCTGAGACCAGAAAACTTTGCAAAAAAACTCCTCCGGAAAGACTAACTTGTCTCCCCATCGCACGCTATCTCTCACGCTTGGACTATAAATTTGCCTTTGATTGTTGCTTTTGCAAGCAGCTGGTTCCGGCAGTGGTTATTGATGACGATATTTATTCAGCATATTCCATCGATACCAATTTCAATGTCCTGACATGCTCGTTAACGGCATTGCAATACATCGAGGCCCGTGCCCTGATAGGTAAGTCTGTAGACATGCTTCCACTCTTGGCAGCAATCCTATATAATCCAGGTACATACACTTCAGAAGGTGCTCACCGGTTGGCTACAGTGTTCGCAAAACTTCCAGAGGATGAATTACAAGCTATTGCCTTCAATTTTCAGGCTTTCAACAATTACCTGTTTACTCAAACAGACTTTCGTTTACTGACTGCAGCGAAAGAAGGTAAATGCAGTGCCATTCGCACTGGTGCACTGGAGTCACTGTATAACTTGAGTAATGATGGACTGGGTGATATTACAGCTGTCGAGCAGATGAATGTTATTAAGTACCTGACTATCCTCCGGAAGAAGATCATTGAAACTGTTCGAAGTATGGATGCGATGAAAATGGAAAAGGCAGACATTGAGAAAGAAACAGGCTTACCACTCCATATCATTAACCAAATATTATGATACTTGATTTATTCTCTTATTTCGCGAAGTATCCCTCAAAAGAGGGCGTGCTTTCCATCTTTAACAATGGTAGTAGTTCACAAGCGCAATATGCCGAATTGAAAGAAACCATTTTGGCTATGCCGGATCCGCTGATCCCTGCAATTCAGTCGTATGTTTTTGGACAGTCTTTTGAGTCTGTCAAAGCCCGCATTGATACTCTGTTGGGTATTTATCTCTTTATTGATTATGGTGAGTTCTCTTCCAGGAGTGACAACAGGAACTCAATCGAAGATACCCAGAAGCTGGCAGCCACAATCGCAATGAAACTATCAGACTCCTCGGATCTTGTGGAAGAAGCGATCTCTTCAGACACCTGCCTTGAATATCTGAACACCCTGCGTGCCCATCTTCTGTTTGATGCAGAAAGTGGGAAGGTCCCTTGGTTAAACCGATCGAGTATAAAGAGTCTTGATATCATCCCGTTCGTGGCCAAAGAGCTAAAATCCATCGGATGGACCATGATGTTCGAGGCTGATGCTTCTGATCTGTTCAATATCAAAGCTCGGATGGCGTCCTTTCGGTCATGATACTTCGATAGTAATTTTGTCAAAAAAGAAAAGATATGGACATTATTATTAAATCACTCCTTGAACATCTTCAGCGTATTCTGAGCACTATTTATGGCTGGTTATCAACAGTTGTCATCTTTATAGCCCATTTCTTTGCGCCTGCTTGGTATCCTTTTGCTGTAGTTGGAATTCTTGTCCTTATTGATTTGGGGTGGGGTATTGCCGTATCACTGAAGAAAGGAGAGTTTGCCTATTCCGAGGCTGGAAGAGAAACGTGTAAAAAGGTAGCTATCTATGCCAGTTGCCTTTGTTCGGTTTACATGATCGAGCAGATATTTCATGCCAGTGTAGCCGTCACTTCTGTTGCTGCTGGTCTTGCCGGTGCTTGTGAAGTATGGAGCTTCTCCGCCAGTATACTTATCATCGCTCCCAATTTTCCCTTTATATCCCTGTTCCGTGCACAACTAAGAGGTGAAATGGAGAGGAAATTAGGGAGAAATATTAATGATATATTAAAGTAAAATTCTTATTAATTATGAGTAGAGGTTTACGTAATTGCAATCCTGGCAACATTCGTCATGACCGGGATAAATGGCAAGGAGAGGTTATTCCGAGCCAGGACAAGAGTTTCAAACAGTTTAGCTCTATGGCTTATGGCTATCGGGCATTAATCAAGTTACTGCAGAACTACCGTAAATTGCACAATCGGCAGACGATTGCTGAATTTATTAATCGTTGGGCACCTCCCTGCGAGAACAACACTTCCGGATACATCACTCGCGTGTGCAGCGAAATGCAAGTTCCGTCAACATACGTTCCGGATATTAACGACAAATCTACTATGTGTGCTTTTGCTGCTGCAATTAGCCAAGTTGAAAATGGAGTGCCGGCTGTCATGGCAGATGTCGAGTTGGGATGGGATTTACTATGAAACTCCCAGTCTATCTCTATATCGTTTTGCTGGTTTCAGCAATTTGTTTTTCCTCTTGTCGTACTCAATATGTGCCGGTTGAAAAGATAAAGACTGAATACCGTTATATTGACCGCTTGCAGCACGACAGCGTTTATCTCAAAGATTCTGTCCGGTATTACACCAGGGGAGATACAGTTTTTGCGGATAAATACCTTTATTTGTACAAGTACTTATTTATCAATAAGGTAGATTCATTTACTAAAACAGATTCAATACAAGTTCCTTATCCTGTCGAAAGAAAACTAACCCGTTGGCAGTCTATTAAGATGGAACTTGGTGGCTGGGCATTTGGAGGCTTGATTTTAGCATTGATTATTGCTGGGTGGTTATATAAGCAAAGAAAATAGTATATTTGTGGATCAATAACAGTTTTTTCATGAGCAATAATGAAAACGAAGTATATTCATTAGCTCTGGATCGTGAGATTCGGAGCTTTTTTCTATCCTTTTTTAGCTTCAGCTAAACAAATCTAACTTGCTGATAATAAAGGAATAACTACTACGACGTCCGTACTTATAGTGTTATCTTAGCTGTATAATAATAAAATAAACAACGTTATGACAGTAGAAGAATTAATCATTGAATTACAAAGAATGAATCCCGAAGCAGAAGTTTATATTGCGTATCAGCCCAAGTTTCCATTAGAAAAGAAAGCCGGTGAAGAATTGGCACAAAGTGAAGATGGCAATAGAGTTTATATAGCCACTTGTTTATATGGAAATGACTATCTACCACAAGATATTGTGGACCAACTCAACTGGTAATTGTTTTTTTGAAGGTCCGGAACCCTACATTCCGGACCTTTTTCTATCCTTTTTTAGCTTCAGCTAAACAAATCTAACTTCTTGATAATAAAGGGGTAAGCACTACGACGTCCGCACTTATAGTGTTATCTTAGCTGTATAATAATAAAGGATAAAGCATTATGAACGAGCAGATTACCAATATTCTTAACCAAAGAATAACGAAGACAAGCAAGATACAGCAATTGCTTCTTTTAGGCTTAACTCGCCGCCAGGTTGCCGATCTGGTAACCAATGGAAACTACGGTTTTGTTCAAAACGTCTACAAGCGGATGATTGAAGCCGGAACTTTCCAAACCAGCAACCAAGTAGCATCAAATAACCTTCCGGAGATTGATTATACTTTCAACCGTCGCTTCGGGGTTGAGATTGAAGCCTATAACTGCACCCGCGAACGCCTCGCTCGAGAACTTAGGGAAGCCGGCATAAGCGTAGCAGTCGAAGGATACAACCACGATACCCGAAATCATTGGAAACTGGTAACAGACGGCAGCCTTTCGGGATCGAATACTTTTGAACTTGTAAGCCCGATACTTGAGGGAGAGGTCGGCCTTCGGGAGCTACAGAAAGTTTGCTGGGTGCTTGACTATTGCGAGGTAAAGGTAAACGACTCCTGCGGGCTTCACATCCACATGGACGCTGCCAACTTTACCCTTAGCACCTGGAAGAACCTTATACTTACCTACCGGAGAGCTGAATGTATAATTGACGCTTTTATGCCCGAATCCCGGCGCAATAACTCCTATTGTAGAGGGTTACAATCCATAACTGAACAGCGAATTCTGGATGCCGGCAGCCTTAGAGATTTACAGAACGCTTTCGGGGGCGACCGTTACCACAAACTGAACCTTGAGTCCTACTCACGCCACCGCACGGTTGAGTTCCGCCAGCATGGTGGAACAACCAACTATACGAAAATGGAAAACTGGATACGCTTTATCAGCAATATGATTACCTTTGCTCAGCATACCAATATCGCCACCGGAGCAGCTTTGGCAAACCTGCCTTTCCTGACCGATGACCAAAAAACGTATTTCAAACTTAGAACAAAAAAACTTAGCAGATAATGAATAAGACCTACACATTGCAGGACGGCGGTACAATTACCGCCACCTGCGCCACCGATTTTGTTACCAAACTCCGTCAGAGTAGCCGTTTTGACTCCGAGTGTACCGACCAGGAGTATATGTACTATTTTGCCGATCGATACCATGACCAGTCTGGGAACACCGTACGTGCTGATTCTTCCGAGCACTTTTTATCCGATTTGCTTCAGGCTGGATTTATTTCAGAAATAGATTAAAAAAAAGTTCCAGAAAACTTGTTTAATAACCAAAAGGTTATTATTTTTGTGGTGTCAGAAAGAATCGCGATCTTTAAATGACTGATGAAGAAGAGCTAAAGGCTCGGATTGAAGCTGCAAAGAAAGATCTTAGCTTCTTTTCCCTCAACGCTGACGCAATCCTCGCAGAAGGATTTTCGACAGAGGAGGAGCTTGAGGAAAGTATCAATGAAACCTTAGATGATTTAATTGATGCAAGAAACAAGCTGAATGAAAGGTAACCCTCGAAAGGGGGTTACTCTTTCATTTCACTTTTAAAATATTAGGTCGTATGGATGTACAAAAGGAATTAGAGAGATGGAAAGCGGACTATCTGGTTGCTGATACACCAGAAAAACGTACTGATCATCAGAAGCGTTTCAAAGCCTTCGTCAGTGCTTTGTCTCCGGAAGATAAAAAGGCTTTTGCAGCAGCTTTCCAAGCTGGAGCAAAGCAAGCTATTGCCGAAGCTGAAGATGTAATTAAAATCGTTTCTGTAAAGAAGGAATTGGAGAAAGTGCAGGACTTTGTTTCAATATCCTACATTGCAAAACATTATTTTGGAAAAACGCGCCAATGGCTGTACCAACGCATCAATGGCAATATGGTGAATGGAAAGCCGGTTGGATTTACTTCCGATGAATTGAATACATTATCCTCGGCTCTTTCAGAACTTGGAGCCAGGCTGAACGATACTTCTCGGTCGATCGCGAGACCTTGATGACAGTGGGAGAGGGTATTCTAATATCTTCTTTCAAAAGCAAAGGAGCTTTCACGAGTTGGAAGCTCCTTTTTTGTATGTGATTCTTTTTAGTGTAGTTTTTATACTGTAAGATGAATTAATGCTTAACTTTGGAGTCGATTATTGTTTTATTATCAAGATGTAGGAAGATGGAAACACCTGTGATTTTAGAAAAGAGGAGGCAAGCTATTGTGCATGACATAGCAAAGGAAGTTATACCTCGATACGTGTATAAATATATGAGTTGTCATTCTATTTTTAGAGTATTAGAGAATAATTCAATTAAGTTTAGTAATAGTGCGGATTTTAATGACCCTTTTGATGGTAAAGCTTATATTGAATATGATTTTCCAGATGATTGGATTATAGATTATTTTGGATTACATAACTTGTCTGACTCACAGAAGGAAATAGTGATAAATAAGAAAAGATTAGATAGTGATGAAATGCAAAAGATATCACATAGTTTATATTCAAGGTTTGATCGTTCTATAGCTATTTCTTGTTTTTCTAAAACTGGTGATAGCGTACCAATGTGGGCTCATTACTCTGATAATAATAGAGGGGTATGTCTCAAGTTTGATATAACGAAAGATACAAATTTTTTTCATGGAATATGCCCGGTTGATTATCAAGAAAAGAGTGTTTCATATCGCTTTTCAGTAGCTGAGGATCATATTCGAAAACAATACATAACGAAGGGTAAATGTTGGGAATATGAACAAGAAATTAGAGTTATTAAAAGTGCTACTCAAGCGGGTCTTATTAAGTTTAATAAAGCCTCATTAATTGAAATAGCTTTCGGTTGTTGTTGTACTAAAGAAAATAAATTGAAAGTAAGACAATATTTAAAACAGTATAAATATGAGGATGTAAAATTGAAATCAGTTGCAATTGCTAAAGATTATCAGCTTAATTGGACAGAACTCAAATTTTAAAAGGTGACTGAATATAGTCTTAAGAGAAAAATTAGCTTCTATACTTGATGCTTTTGATTATTGATAGAATTGATATGGGAATTTGCAAAGTCTATGTATTAATTGTTGGTATTGCAGATCAACCTATCCATTTTTATTAAGAGGAACTTCTTCTGGCTATTTCGGTATCTTTCAGGCAAAGTACTATTGGGGAAAATCAGCATTATGGTTTTACCAACGTCTTAATAGAATGGGATGCAAGGCAAAGTTGTTCGTTTCACTCAAGAAAAGCTTGAAATATTCTATTAATTTAATGACAATTTTTGATTAGCAATAAAAGCTTGTTATCTGCAGTGAAAAGATTTTCCTTATTTAAAGGAAACCTTTTTCTTGTTATATTGTGCGACTTTAGGTTTAAGTTTGTATATTTGCTTTTGCCATGTAAAAATCAAATTTAAGCATTCAATATTGTGTAACTTGTAAAATCAAGTTCTGGATAATTCAGTTGGCGCATAATATGTGAAGCTGATTTTCTAATATTATGACTTCAGAAGAAATAAAAAAAATAGTAGAAGATTTACGTAGTTTGGATTTATCAAAAAAACCAGAAAAGGAAATTATATCTTTATTTGCAAAAGCAGCAAAAGTCCCAGTTGTTCACTCGATCATTTATCCTGGTAGGATTATTGTAAGAGGTCAGAATTATGATTCTTCAGCAAACTATTCAATACCGGCTCGTCATTCTTTTAAGCCACAAAATATGAATGATACTTACCAGAGAGCAAGTCTTCCTTCACAAACGATGTTTTATGGTGCTGTAACATCTTTTGAGGAAGGAGATAATGTGCCTTTAGCTCGGCATATTATTATAACAGAAATAGCAGAGATAGTGAAGGATAAAGTCGATAAGGAGACTATTGTCTTTAGTTCTTGGGAAGTAATTGAAGAATTAAATTTAATATCTATAATTCAGAGTGAAGATTATAAGACTCCATCCAAGATCGTTTTAGATTTGCAGGAAACCTATAAGATGATTTCTCAGAATCAGCCAGGTGTTGAGTTTATGAACTTCATTTCTTCGGAGTTTTCTAAGGAAGATGTGTCGAAAGAGGAAGATTTTAAGTATATTATATCTGCTTTATATGCTAAGATGATGTGCGATTTTGGATTTGATGGAGTTGCATATCCAAGTGTTAGAGCAGGTGGAGCCGGAATGAATGTTGCTATTAAACCTGATGCTGTTAATAAAAAGATGCGATTGGTTTGCGCCTACGAAGTAGACTTTGAAAGAAAAGGAATGGAAGTTACTCAGGTGGAGAGTCGAGAAATAATACTGTTAAATGGAGAGTAATATATATCAAGCATCGCTTTTAAAAACGTATCTTTAAAAAGAAGAAGCCTTCATACTAAGTGAGGGCTTTTTTTATATCTGTATTTTTTTCAGTACATTTTTTGCACTATAAAGTAGATTAATGCCTAACTTTGTAGGCAATTATTGTTTCTTTATTAAAATGTGACTATGGAAGATCAAAAAGCATCTGCTGAAAAAGAAAAAAGAATTTATTTATGTTGTGCGATAATTATCATTGCAATTATTGTCATTTTTCAATTTGTTCTACTTCTTTATGACAATGATGAATTGTCGAAGCAATTTTCTTTTGCTTCGACTATTACATCAATAATCCTTTCGGTAATTGCAATAATAATGACTGTTGTTTCCGGTGAATCAATTAATAGCTTATTGCATAAGTTTAGGGATTTGTATGGTGAAATTTGTTCTGTTCCCACTAAGATAGATACTTCAGTAGGGAAAATGGAGTCTCTTACTGAAAATTTAGACGGCATCCATAAAGAACTACAGGGGCTACCACCTAAGATAGTAGAGTCTTCGGAGGTCATGAAGAAAGCTGCTATTCATCTTGATGAATCAGTAGAAAAACTTCTGTCTACAATGGGAGTTATTCAAAATAGGACAGAAGAGTTGGACTTAAAAGTGTCTTCTTTGCATAATGATGTAAAGGAAGGTTTTGCAAATAATATCGTAGATTCAACTTTAGAAAAAAAGGAGGAAATTAATGATATATGTGAGTCGATATTGGAGCATGGTTCATATTGGGGAAATAGTTTAATATATGCCGCATGTATAGCTTGTGAAAAGAAAGCATTCTTTGATTTATATTCTTATTCTGATAAAGTTGCAAAGGTTTCGAATTTAAAAAGCTATTTTTTGGGTTATTTTGTTATGTTAATTGCCGTAAAAGTGGTAGACGTGGAGAAGGTGAATGATGGTCTATACCGCATAGTAGGTGTCAGGATAAGTAAAAATACCATTGAAAAATTTATGTTGAATTATATGGAAGATAATCAAATAGCCAATAGATTCACTGAACCTAAACAAGATATAGAAACAATTAATCACCTTTTTGATTGAATTATGAATATATGATTTCCAAGGAATTGGAAGAGTAATGCTTATTATGAAAAAACTACTATTTATCGCAGTGCTATTATTTAGCATCAGTTCGTTTGCCCAGGATCCTTGGAATCCTGCGCGTGCTTATTGTGAAATTGTGGGTACTGGTAACCTCACTGGTACCAAAGTGAAAATTGAAATTGATTTTGGTCAGGCCAAACATTTCTGGACTGGTAGTACTGATAAGTTTCTGGTTGACAAATCAGGGAAAGAAATCAAGTTCAATTCTATGGTTGATGCTCTCAATTATATGTCCCAGTTTGGGTGGCGATTTGAGCAAGCATACGTGGTAACAGAGAATTCCAGTGTGTCCAAACAAAATGTTTATCATTACTTGTTAAGTAAGGAACTCAGTGGAGATACTGAGATGGATTCAGGTATCTATACTCGTAGAGATTTTAAAGATGATCAGGTGGATGATCAATCTAAAAAGGAAAAAAAACGCAAAGAAAGGGTGAGGGATGAAAAAGGAAGTGACGATCTTTACTATTAATTGCTTGTTTATGATATGGTTGAAAACAAAATTTTAAATATAACATCGGATGATGTACTCAAACAAACCGATATAACAATATTATTGGATTGGAGAAGGACCCTACTTCAGGCTGCAAGGGAAATGAAGGATCGGTTGCGTGTTTTGCACGCAGATTTAGATAAAAACCACTCAGAAGAACTGAAGTCAAGATACATCAGAACCTCTGATGCTCGGAGTTACAATCTTGCTTTTGTTGATATCATAAATCAGCAAATACGCCAGATTAGGGGGACAATAATTAAAAAAGATATTCCAACTAAGTATAAGGCTAAGGAGTACATAAAATATCTAAAGACCTTTCGGACACTTGTGAAAGAAAGTATTGATGAAGAATTTTTTCAATCTTTGGATAATTTGGCAAAAGAGCGTTCTGGCTGGACTGATACAGCTGAATAAATAAAATTAAGTCCCTTTCTAAATCGGATGATTATGTCATTCTTATGATGTCACGAAAATGTTAATATGAAATAGCGGTTGCCCTCTTTCCCAATTCTTAAGCCTTAGGGATTACGAAACATGTTTTGGCGAACGGGAAATGGCAACTGTTTTTTTAATCTAAAAGCTGTTCCAATCAATGTTATCCCAATTCTCGACAATATCTTTTGAGTCCCCAATATAGATACCGTTTCCTTTTATGTCTCGTAATAAATAATAAAGGTTACCCTCTTCATCAGTATGTAATGTTTCGAATATTTCCTTTGTGTTTTTTACAATAGGGTTGTCGACTTGCTTGAGCTCAAAGTGTTTAGCTATTCTATTGGCGCTATCCAAATATGAACGTAATCTCTCTGATTCGTCTTTAAAGGTGCATTGCCTATTTAGTTCATTTAGCATGTCTCGAACAAAAGATGTTCGTTTACTCTTATCTTTAAAAGCGTTCAGGATTTCCCGTTTTAATCTTAATTTCTGTTTATTATTTCCCTTTGGCTCTATATCCATTTCTTCATCTGTAGCTAAAGGGATTCTGATATTTGCTCCTGCGTATCTATCATTATTCATTCGTTTGTGTACATGAATTCCTGGTTTAAATTCGATAGGAGCTCCATCACCATGTTTATGGTTGTCGATGCTTAAGGTTTGTCCATTAATTAATGCACGCATGTTTCTGCTCATAATTGAAAGATTTTAAGATAATGGGTACAAATTAATAAATAAAAATGGTACTATGATGAATATTTTACTTTTTTTAGGTGAGATATTCTTGGCATTTCTTTTTGCTATCTCAAATATTCTTTTCATCTTTGCAGAAGTCAAAACATGATTATATATAATCCCGGTGAGCTTCGGTTAATTGCTCCACGAAATTCGATGGTTTTTTTTTATGCCCATACTCTATCATTTTTGTGATGTCACGAAAATGTTAAATATGAAATGGCGGTTGCCCTCTTTCCCAATTCTTAAGCCTTCGGGATTACGAATCATGTTTTGACGAACGGGAAATGGCAACCGTTTTTTTATGCCTAAAAGTCAAAACATGATTCGTATGAAAAAGAAATCCCAATCCGGTAAAGTTCCGGTGTCTAAGCTCCAAACATTCTTAAGTGAGCTTTCAGGCATGCTATCTCAAGAAGGTAGCGAGTTTTTCGTAAACCGTTCCGATGACGGTACCACCTCCATTCGCCTCGCTCGAGGTCAGTATTTAACCATTTCCATGCAGAAAGGAGGTCAATCATGACTTCAGGCAAAGAATTAGCTGTCGATAAGATTGAGACCTATCGGGTCAATGGCAAATCTGAATTATTTTTAATCAAGATTGATGGAAACGAAATTGTAGCGTTCAATCGTGAAGAATCTGAAGAAGTGGTATTTCTATTACAGGGTGCACTTAAAAAAGAAAAGGAGGTTGACCATGAACACTAATGTTGATGGAGCGATTATAACTCCCGAAGCCATTCAAACCATTAAGTTTCTTCAGCAAGAAAACTATGTTGATGAAACAGTGAAGCAAATTAACGAGGTTATAGACATCGTCATCGCCGAAGATATTCCAGCCGTTTTAGACTCAGAGAAGGATTGTCTCCGTATTGTGCGTAACCTTCGTTATCTTGCACAACATATATCATCTTTTAAAAAACCTATTAATCATGGATAATCAAGAACAGAAAATCACCGATATCAGCATCTATATAGCTGGATTGCAAGCAACCTATCGTCCTGCTCCGGACGCTCGTCATACCACCCATTGGTTCTCTACCGATGAAGTCTATACCGCCATTAAACGTCTGGATCCATCTGCCGATATTACGAAGGAGCAACTCTTCCAGGCAATGACTGCTGCCGGCTTCAAGTTCCAAAATCGTCCGGGGGCATCCGGATGCGATTTTCGCTGGATGCTTCAGGAACGTAGTAATAAATAGAAGAAGCCTGGGAACTACCATCGTTTGAGTTCCGTTACACAAAAGATTAGCCGGTCGGTAGTTCCCGGCTTTTTTTTGTGTCCTTTCCCTCCTTGCATTCCCTTCCTACATTCGCTGAAAAATAACTTCAGCGCACTATGATTACTGACGATTTAATCAGAAAACGTTTTATTCATGACACTATTTCCCAGGGTATAAACCAAATTTACGCCATTCAGGAAAATGTTGTTCAGGCCAACCTAAAGACTCAATCCGGACAGCTCAAAGCACATCTCAGCCGGCGGCCTTTTAGCTCTACTGAATCCGATACGAAAGAAGAATTCTTCATCCGTATCTTTCCATACCTCCGTTTCCTTGATATTAATTATCGTCGTGGTTCCGATCGGATTTCCCGTCATATCCGTAGTAACCTCGCTCTTTATAATCGTGCTGTTTGGGGAGTTCTTTATCACGAAACTTTTCCGCAACTCCGATACGGTTTCAATGACGAGATCCGGAGCTCTATCCGCCAGGAACTGGAGCAGGCACTTCAATATGAAACATCTAACAGTTAATTCCCATGGCTAAGAAACATTTATCAGAAGACGAAATAAAATATATTGTATCGGCTGATTCGTCGACAGCTCAAAAAGAAATTCATGCGTTAACCCAAGAAACAAAGGAACTCAAAAAGGAAGAACGGGAGCGTCGGAAAACGATGGTTGAACTTGAAGCTCAAGGGAAAAAGAACACTGATGAATATCGTCGTTTAAAGAAGGAAGTTAAGTCTTACACCGAACAGATTTCTAAGAATAATGATAAAATTAGTCGGCTCACTCGGCAAATTGATGTCAATGCTATGTCAATGCGTCAACTAAAGAAAATAGCTAAGGAACTCACCGCTGAACTTGAAGATATGTCTGAGGCCGCTAATCCGGAAGCTTATGCGGAACTAAGCAATCAGCTTGGTTCAGTTCGACGGCGCATGGATGATCTCAAAAATAAAGGTAAAAATATTAGCTCGGAGTTCGGTTCGGCCGGATCTACGCTTTCCAAGTGGAAAATGGCAATAAAGGGCTTTATTGCTGTAAAACTCGTGGGATATCTTGTTCAACTGAATTCTGCAGTTTACAGTACTCGTAAAGAGTTTGCAAAATATGAAGCGGTCCTACGTAATACTTTTCAGTCACAAGAGAAGGCTGCCCGGTCGATGAAGATGTTACAGCAATTGGCTGCCGATACTCCTGCTTCTTTAAAAGAATGGACTGAGGCTTATATCAAACTTGTTAATCGTGGTATCAAACCTACCGGTGACGAACTCACTAACATGGGGGATCTTGCTGCATCTCAAGGTAAAAGCGTGGATCAGTTAATTGAAGCTATTCTTGACGCTATGACCGGTGAAAACGAACGGCTGAAAGAGTTTGGCATAAAAGCAGCCAAAAGTGGTGAAACTACTAAGTTCACTTTTCGTGGGGTGACTACAGAGGTGAAAAATTCAGAGCAGGCTATTAAGGACTACTTGCTTTCATTGGGACAATTAGAAGGTGTGGCCGGTTCCATGGCCGTACAAATGCAAGAGCTGGAGGGCTTGCAGTCTAATTTTGGTGATACGGTGGATTCTATTCTTAACCGGATCGGTAAAAAGCTGGAACCTTTCTATAAGGGACTTTTACGTAGGGGAATTGATTTCTTCTCTACGATTGATAAACTATTTACTTCGCATACAGAGGTATATGAAAATCATTTGGATCAGTTAGTCAAGTTGAAATCCACTGTACCACAATTGATGCTCCGTTATGAGGATTTGCGTTCAAAGACAGATCTAAATAATGCAGAACAAAAGGAGTTAGCTAATATTATATCTCAAATAATATCTTTAATTCCAGGGGCGGCGTCTGCTTTTGACGACTATGGTCATGCAATTGCTCTTTCCGGAGATAAGGTAGACGAGTTCCTTAAGAAGCAGAAGGCTTTGTTACTGTTCGAAAATAAGAAAGCTATTTCTGAATTAGAGAAGCAAAAAGAAGATTATAAGAGAATATATGAAGATTTGCAGAAGCAGCATGCTCAAGGTGGGAAGACTGTTTTGCAAAGCAATGGTATGTTTGGTGGCTATACATCTTACATTGATAAAAGTGTTGAAACAGTAGCGCAGATAGACGCTGATTTGGAAAAGTACGGTGATCTTATTTTAGGAGTTGAAGAAAAACTGAAAAAAATAAATGGGCAAACTTTGGAAGATGCTGTTCAACAACAAAAAGATATGGCAGACGCTAAGCAGCGCTTTACGAAAATGAATAAATCCATGCTGTCAGCCTGGCTCAAAGACGAAAAGAATGCTGCCGACCAATACAAGGAAATAGCCCAGGAAGTTTATGACACCCGTTTTCCGAAAACCAATACTACAGAAGACAAGTCGGATCCGAACGCAGTTGCCCTTAAGAATCTTGAGTCAACTCACAATGCCGAAATCAACCAGATCCGGTTAGCGGGTCAGGAGAAACAGCAGGAAGAGAGTGAAGTTAATTTGGCCATATTAAAATCAGATCAGGCATACTACGAGAAGCGTATTGCAGCTCTCGAAAAATTTAAAAAGAACGAGAAGAAGTCTTCTAAACAGGCTGAATACCAGAATCAGATCGTTACTGCCAAATCTAAACTGTTGGATATCGAGGTCAATATGGAGAAGCAGGCCATTGCTGGCATTGAAAAAATGCGTGAAGAGGATTTGGCCAAAGAAAAAGCTACTACAGATAATTATAGGCTGATCTATACCAAATCTTTGTCTGATAAAAAGATAACAAAGGAGCAATTTGACATGCTTATGTATTCTCTTGATGTTGCCAGTACCGAAACCCGGTTGGCCATCGAGCAGCGTTATCTCAACGATGTCAATGACCTGGAACTGAAGAATGGCCAACTTAAAGCCGACGCTGTCAAGAAGGCTAATGCAGCGGTGATGACCGCTGATCAAGATGCTGCCAATGCTCGAACTGCTCAGCAACAGAAACTTGATGACCTTATTAAGGATTTCAAATCTCAGTTTAAAGTAACTACTGTTGATGAAGATTATGATGCCCAGAAAAAGGTTCTTGAAGCATCTTATCAAGCCAGACTACAAATGGCTAAAGAGGAAAATCTTGATTCTACTAAGTTGACTGAAGCCTATCATCGTGCGCAAGAACAACTTGAACTGGGTCATCAACAACGCATTCAAGCTATTAAAGATCAGTACGGCATTTCCACTCAGCAGGAGCGTTTCGATGCCGAACTTGCCCAGTTGAAGAGTGCCCACGAACAGGGTTATCTGGAAGAAGAAGAATATCAGAAGGCTATTCAGAATCTGAAGCGTGATTCATTTAAGAAACAATTCGACTACTACTCCAATCTCTTCTCCATGGCGGTCCAGGCACTTCAGCAAGCAGAAATGGATAATGTCGATGCTCAGTATGATGCTGAAATCGAAGCAGCTCAGGGCAATTCAAAGGAAGTGGAGCGTCTCGAGAAAGAGAAAGCTCAGAAGAAGCTCGACATCCAGAAGAAGTATGCCGATATTAACTTTGCTATTAAAGTCTCTCAGATCATTGCGGATACCTCGGTCTCTATAATGAAAGCCTTTGCCGATCTTGGTCCCATTGCCGGTGCGATAGCTGCTGCCCTGATGGGGGTTACCGGTGCAGCTCAGATAGCATCTGCCAATGCCGAACGTCAGAAGGTTAAGAACATGACCTTGTCCGGATCCTCTTCCTCCAGTAAGGGTGGAGCTCGCGTTGCAACTGGTCGCCAGGAAGGTGGTAAAATTGATGTCCGTCGTGCCCAGGATGGTAAACTCTTTCCGGGTGCTGATTACGATCCTGATGCCCGAGGCTTCATAGATCGTCCCACGGTAATAGTAGGAGAGGGACCGGTCGGTCAGTCTCGGGAGTGGGTGGCAAGTAATGCTGCAGTCGAGAATCCCACGGTTGCTCCTATACTCAATCTACTCGATCAGGCCCAGCAAGCCGGTACTATCCGTACACTTGATCTTAATCAGGTGATTCGGGCACGGATGGCCGGTTTCTCCTCGGGTGGATCTGTCGATAAGTCGCTTTCGGTTCCTCCTGATAACTCTAATCCGGATATTGGTGTTACCCTTCCACCTGAATTAATGCGGAGATTGGCCATGGCTGTTATCTCAATTGAAGAAAATGGAGTGTCTGCTCCAATTGTTCTTTCCGAGATTGATAAGAAGCGGGCGCTTCTTGAACGCTCTCGTTCCATTGGTTCAAAAAACGATTAACTTTTAGAATATGAAAATTATTAATACGGCCTCTGGTCTGGCCTATCAGCTAACTTCTGGTACACAACTTAAAGTTGAACGTCCTAATCTGTTCTTTAATGAGTATGGTGAGCAGACATTTCCTTTAGATTTACCGGATACAGATCTTAACCGTAAACTTACCGGTTACTCTGACATGCTTGCCAATCGCAAGAAACCTTTTGCTAACATTCAGGCGACTATTCAGGATGGAGAGTATTTTATGCCTTGTAGACAGGCTATTTTAGGTGCTCAACGAAAAAAGAGTATATCCACCTCCTTTTACATGAACGAGGGATCCTTTCTGTCCAGGATATCGAAGACTTCTTTGGCAGAAGTGTTTGGAACTGAGACAATACCAGGGGTGTCGACTGTCACTCAAGGGATTTCATTTTGTAAGTCACTACTTGATAACTCTAATCCGCATTTTGCTATTTTTCCTATCTTGGTTGAACTCGATGGGCAGCGTCGATTTTGTAACCGGATGAACTACATGGATGTAAATGGAAAAGTAGTGACTTCTACATCCGGAGTTTTGGGCTTTTATAATGAATTTCCACGTTCTGAGACAGTTAATGACAGTCCTGTTAAGTTGGAACCGGGTTATTATATGACTCCTTTTATTCGTTCCTCTTATCTTCTTCAGCGCATCATGTCGTATTTTGGGTATACTCTCCAAGAGAATTTTTTCACTCGAACTGAGCCGTTCAAAGATATGGTCTTTGTAAATAATACGATTGATTCTTTGGTGAATGGTTCAATCTTGCTTGCTCACTTAGTTCCTGATTGTCTGTGTAGTACAATTCTGAATGTGTATCGAAAGAAGTTTTGCTGTGAATTTGTATCGGATGAATCGAATATGACAGTAAGTATTGAACTCTTTAATGAAATCATGTCCTCCAAAGCAGAGTACGATCTTAGTTCTATGCTTACGGCGTATCCAATAGTTGATGTACCTGAGTATAAACAGATAAAACTCTCTTCTGAGAAGGTCATTCAGGATGGAGACTCATTTGATTCTATAATTGATTTGAAGGCTAAGTATCCGGAAGCATTTTATGATCCGGATGATGGCGCTTTTTACAGATGGGGATATGACAGTACTGATAGAATTCTGCAGAAGGTTGCATCTGCTACGATCCCTTATTACATCGGAGGTAGTTTAAAGACTAAAGAAATTACTTGTCCGGATTGTGCCTATTCTATTGTTTACGGTGCATATGATGATATTACTGCTCAGGACTATCGTAGGGGAGTGGAGCGTGGTACTTTGGCACCCTATATTGGAGACGGGCGCTGTCTGAATTCTACACTAAGACTTCCTGGTGCCAACGATGAAGGAGAACCTCAAACTCCTATTACGACATCAGATGACGGACAAGCACCTATTCTCGTATTTGTTTGTAAGGATGGAGAATCTTGTAAGGGGACAAATCATACCAATAATGGTAAATGGAAATATTCCTTATTGTATCCTGGACCTGATGGAATATTTGAACGCTTTTATAGGACATTGGATGATTTACTACGTAATTCGTTGATGCCTGTTAAGGCGGAACTTCTTTTATCTGATTCTCTGAAAAATCGTATAAATGCTCATCATAAAGTTCTCCTTCAGGGGCAGGAACTTCTTGTCAATAAGCTCTGCTATCATTTGGGAGGGGATAATGCTCCGGTAGAGTCCGAGTTTCTTACTACACACTTATATGAGCCTGTCCAAAGTGCTGTTTCTGAGTCAGATATTCTTGTTGAGAATAAGACGTATAAATGGAAGATTCTTCGTTCGACTACGATTATTACAGAGCAGGAGTATAATGATTCTCCTGTTCAAATTGGACAGTTCGATCCTCGGGGAGCATCCCCTCTTCCTGCTATTTATCCAATGCCACCAACTGAGGTGCAATATAATCAAGGAGGTAATTATTATCATCGGGAATATGCACACTATTACGTAGAGCGAGGTTCGAATTCTAAAGTATATTATAAAGTTGACTGGTATCTTACTCCTGTATTGTATTCAACTCCTGACTCGGATCATTCTCGTCCGACTTGAGAATTTTTTGTCCTTTTCATTTTTGTTTCTCACTCTTATTTTTGTTACATAAAATATTTGCTATGACGATTCTTCAACAACTTGATGTGCTTTCTTTGAGTGGTAATATTGCTCCGTTTCGTATAAATTCAGCAAGCCCGGTCTTATTTACGTTAAGACAAGGCTCTGAGGAGATATTATCACATCGTTATGCTCCTGGACAGGATGGGTATATTACTATTGATATTCGTGATATTGTTCATGCCCGTCTTTCTTTCTTGCTTCAAGAGTCTTCAACGGTTTGTGTCCAACCTTCTTTAGCGGCCACCTTTACAGCTGTTATTGATGGTACAGAGGTCAATTTTCGTGTTGTTCGTGCTGGAGTCGATAGGCTTACGGATACCACTTCTAATTTTCTCACACAAAACTTCCTTTCTTGGCAACCTTCGGTTAAGCCAGTTACATATTATTCCCCGGAATTTCTTACTTACTATGCAATCCTCCCTTGCAAAGCAAAACTCCGTGCCTATTTTACTGATAGCTCTGGAAATATGATCTCACAGCAAGATCTTGAACTATACACCTTTGCTTCCGGTAATGCCTATACTATTCCATTGCAATATGCGATAGTTGCAGGTCGGTTGGGGCATAAACTACCTGCCTATTATGATGTTTGGATAGAAAACAACTCTTCAGAGCGTTTAACATATATACAACGGTATTATGCATCCGATATGCGCTCGGAGCAAGAGCAATGGATTCTATTCGAAAACTCACTTGGAGGAATTGATACTTTTCGTGCTTATGGTACAACTGATTTTATAGGTGAACACACACATAATATTGCGGAAGTTGAAGATATAGCTTTTGAGTATCGGGTAGACACAGAACGGAAATTTCAAAAAAATACAGGGCATCTTAATCGGAAAGAACGGCAGTGGTTACTTGATTTCTTTCCTTCTGAGGTGAAGTATATTTATTCAGGTTCTGCTTTGCGACGCATAGTTGTCGTAGAAAGTAATGTTACTTATACTGACCGAGAACTTCCGAGTCATTACACGTTTACTTATCGTTATGCAGACGCTCGCCCATTATTGAATCTTCCCAGAACTGATATTCCTACTGAAGTACTTAATATTACAGTACCCGAAGTCGGTTCTTTTACGGTGCCCCCTCGACTTGTTGAATTTTCTCGCTTATCACTAACTGAGGGGGCACTATTTCCTGTCCAGCAACCTTATTCAGAAGAATGGAATACTACCACAGCAGGTGCTTTGGAAGAATATATTTCAAATAGAATTTACGCAAAATACAATGCTGCTTGGAGTAAGCAGATATACTTAATAAGAAGGAATGATAAGACTCCTCCAACTGAAGAAAATGCTTACTCTGCCTTGGAAGCTGATAATAGGTTTCTTACTAAGGAAGAAGTTCCTGACTCCTACTTCACGAAGAAAAGATCTCCTGATGGACAAGAGTACTTGCATACGAATTATCCACTTGTACTTGAAAGGTATGCTGTTTTTGGGCATGGTGATACTCCTTATCTTCCTTCCATGTTTGAAGAGATTCCTTTGGATCAGCAGACTTTGGGCTGGAAGGATGGGGTAATTACTGTGTTAGGAGGTGGAGGTTCTGACTTCGATGAATTGGCCATGTGGGGTGTCCTCGGTAAAGAAGGTGTTCAGCAGATCGACAAGTCACATTTGTCCAGTGCTCTTGCCGGATATGCGACAGAGAAATTTGTCACAGATAAAGGCTATATCACTTCCTCCGCTCTTACCGGCTACGCTACGGAGACCTTCGTCAGAGAGAATTTTGTAACCCTTGCCGGTGCCCAGGAGATTACCGGTGAAAAAGATTTCACGGGCGGACTGAAAGTAAACGGTGGCCTGCTCGATTACGATCCGACCGAAAGAGTTTGGAAACTGAACGGTAATATGCTGATCTCAGGTAACATCACTTTCGGCTGGGACAATGGAACATACACAGCTCCGACCCTTCTTGATCTGCTGCCTTATGATCCGGCTACCCTGTCAAAAGAGGGTGGCCGGCTGTCAGTAATCGGCAGTGCCGGTTCAAGCTTCGACGAATCCGCCATGTGGACCGCACTCTTGAAAAGTGGTTCTCAACAGATCGACAAATCACATCTGGGTACAGCTCTTGCCGGATATGCAACAGAGAACTTTGTAAATACGAACCTTAATGCCCTGAAAGGAGCCGGTCTTCCAACTACGGAAGGATATCGCAATGTTACAGAGATAGCCAATACCCTGCTTACCTTTCTCACCGGATCAGATACCGACTCGACAATCAACAAATGGAAGGAACTTGAAGCGTTCCTGGCCGGATTCTCCGAAACGGATACCCTTGCTACTGCTCTATCTGTCAAAGCGGATAAAACCCGTAGCATTATTGCCGGCACCGGTCTTTCCGGGGGTGGTGATTTGTCTGCGGATCGTACCTTGTCCCTTTCTCCTTCCGGAATAAAGGCCGGTACATACACTAAACTCACCGTTGACGCTTATGGTCGCGCAACGTCCGCATCAGGGTTGATAGCCTCTGATATCCCCACTTTAGAGATTAGCAAGATCAATGGTTTGCAGGATCGTTTGAATACCTTCGTCACCCTCGCCGGTGCTCAGGAGATTACCGGTGAAAAGAATTTCACCGGCGGTCTGAAAGTAAACGGTGGCCTGCTCGATTACGATCCGACACATAAAGTCTGGAAACTGGATGGTAATCTGTTAATCACAGGTAGCACAACCTGGAATGCGGTGGGCGATTATACTGCTCCGACCCTTCTCGACCTGCTACCTTACGACCCGGCCACTCTGTCGAAAGAAGGTGGCAGACTTTCCGTTATCGGTGGCGGTGGAAGTATCGGTGGTGGAAACATTATGTTGAACGGCACACTCTATGAAGCGGCTAACGGAGTCATCACACTGCCTGATTTATATCAGAAAACACCTAATGGAACCGCATCACAATTTCTCAAGGCCGATGGTAGTGTGGATTCCAACCTTTATGCATTAGCGTATGGTGGTGACCAAAACAGTATTCAGTATTCAAGTAAATCTAATTACTTAAGAGTTATTGATAGAAGAAATGACATAATACTTCCAACCTCTTATGATAATTATAATATTAGTGGCTTATTTCATATGTCCGGCATGCCATCATCTAACTGGTGGTCAGGTATTCATGTGAAAGGTTGGGGAGAAGGTTATGCTACCTGGGAACTTGTTGGTCCTTCTTCAACAGATAACACTAATAATAGATTATACTATAGAGATGGCAAAGGTTCTTCTTGGGCTACTGATTGGAAAGGTATAGCTTTTCTCGAAGATTGTAATAAAGTTGCAACTCCTTACTTTGAGGGACAAAATATATATTCAGACTATGGGTGGTGGGTAGTTGCTTTATGTAAACTTAGTCCTGCTGATTCTGAATATAATTATGCAAGCGGTACCATGTTTTACAGAAGAGGAAATGGTATATATGGCAATGGCTCTGTAAACTTTAGTGTTATGAAGAAATATAGTACTACTAATGTTTATGCAGGAGTTATATATAATGGATTTGGAGTATCTACAGATGAAGATGCTCCTAAACTATGTACTTTTACTTATGGTGGAGTTAAATATTGTGGTCTTAAATGGACAGGAGCAGCAAGTTTAGATAATATCAAAACTCTTATATATGATATAAGTTCTACAGGATTACCGTTTTATGTCAAGTATTTCAATTCTCAGAGTGGAGAAGTATTTAACGCTGAAATAAAAAATTCTATTGTTGAACTTGGAAGTGATATTATATTATATAATACCAGTACACCTTGTGGATTATTTACATCTGCTAATAAAGGTTTAGAGATTAAAGCTAAAGACAACGCTTGGGCATTTACAAGATATAATACTAATGGTAGAATAGTCGATACTGGTTTATCTGGTACTACTGCTGGTTTAGCAGGACAAGCAGGTAATTATGAAATTAGACCTGGAGCAAATAATAATGAAGGAGTATTTGTTAGATATAGTGGAAGTTCTTATGGCAAATTTGCTGTAGTTAATAGAAGTGGTTCAGAATGTTCTATTGGATATTATAATAATGTAAACCCTACAGGGGATAAACCTGTTTGGACAGTAGGCGCTGGTATTAGGAATCAATGGTCATTTGATTGGTGGTATTCAGATGCTGGTATTAAAATGACTATGGATAGTGATGGTAAACTATTTGTTAATAGAAAAAGTGGAGATGCACCAAGTATTTCACTTGCTATTGGGGACAATGATTCCGGTTTACATCAGATAGAAGATGGAAGAATTAGATGTTATTCTAATAATAAGGATGTTGGTAACTGGGGCTATACTGATGCCCGTTTTCATAATGTAACATTCAGAGAAGCAAGCAACAACGACTATAATGGCTTGGGTCTTATGGTTAATGGAAATGGAACAGCTAATACAGTTAAGCCTGGTATTGGTTTCCATCAGCCGGGAGTATATGCCGGAAGTCTTAGGCTTGATGGTGCAGGAGGTTGGACATTTGCAGTTCAAGGAGGGAGTACCGGCGGTACTGTCAGCGCAGGTTCTTTTTATGCCAATGGAGGCTGGTTATACAGTAATGTTAATGGTTGCGAGATAAGAATAGGTAGTCAAAATACAAGCTATGTTCATATAACGAACAATGCTAACAGACCATATTATATTGATAATACTATTAATATATCCGGCACTATATCTCCTTATTCAGACAACACTTATGATTTAGGCAGAAGTGCAAGTAAATGGAATTATATATGGGGTAATCACTTTATGGGTAATTCTGCATCTGCCACATTTATACTTCCGAACTATGTCGGCGGACAACAGGCGAATCCTCAAACCTACTTCAATAATAGTATGGGGGTCAAAGTAGCTATGACAGGCGTTAATCCTGATTCGTATTGGGGCGATACTTTATGGATTAATGGATATGGGGGTACTGATGTTCCGGATATGTGTGCTTTGCATTTCTCAAGGGGCGGTGCTCCTCTTATTTATATAAGCAGTCAAAAATATCACGCTACAAGTTATGGCACAATGTACCATATATGGACCGGCTATAATTCAAACCATTCTTCTGCCGCCTGGACTTGCAGTACCTTAAATGCAAACGGAAGGATTAGCACTACCTCTGATATATATTCTGCCGGTTGGGTCAGGGCCGGCGGAAGTAACGGATTCTATTGCGAATCCTATGGCGGTGGCATTCACATGACAGATTCGACCTGGGTACGTGTCTATAATGGTAAACAGTTCTATGTAGGCAGCACCTCTTCCGATGCCATCCATACCGCCGGAGGTATTAACGCAAGTGGCAGGATTTATGCCGGTGGTCACCTGAGTACTAATGGTGGGCTTGCTGTAAGTGGAATTTATGGCGGCTCAGGCGCATCAGGTTTTAATGTGTATGCTGTATTCCAGGGCAGGTCAGACCATGGAGGAATAGAAGTGAGGGCTTCTGACAATACCTTTGGTATCGGTGTACACTCCAATGATCACATGTACTGGTGGTGGGGAACATCAACCTCAACCAATTCCAGTTCTGGAAAATCCTATATCATGGACTATGGCGGCGGTAACTGGAGTTTCACCGGTAACCACTACGTCTCCGGCTATTCAACCTGGGGTTCCGACTCACGTTATAAAACCTATCTGGGTGAAGTAACCCTGCAATTGGATCAGATCGCAGACTCACCCACTATCTACTACCGCTGGAACAGCAAGAAGAGAGATCGTGACGGGCTTCTCCATGTGGGTGGTTATGCTCAGTACACCGAGCAGATCCTTCCGGAACTGACCCATGAGACAAGTAACTTTAAAACGATGGACTATGCTGTATGCGCTTATGTATACGCAGTACATGCAGCCCGGTTCCTCCGGGATCATCTCCTTTCAGACTATGAATGGAAGTCAGACACGGAGTTGAGAATGGATGCTTTGGAAAAGGAAAATATCAAATTGAGAAACAGAATTGAACAATTAGAAAGGAGGGCTGCTTAATGGCGGTATATAATCGAATCCCTGAGCGGTTTACTAACCTGGATATCCGCGATACCCTGAACGCTTATGGTGGAAGTGTGGGCGATAACTCGCTTAACTATTTCTCTGCTGCTGCACGCATTAACATGTGGAGCAAACGTAAACCGGTGAAAAGAAATATCATGTTTAATACGGAGGACCCGAACTGGTTCCGTGCCGATTCCGGAAACTACGGTATCAATGTCCCCCGTGCAGCGGATATTGCGCTACTGACCGGAACTTACACCTATGATATACCTGTTCAGGGATCGTACAACCTGCGTGTCGGTGATTTTGCCGGATACAATCCGGAAGCTACCGTACCATTCACTACCATGCTTCCCTCCGGACTTATCCTTGCCTCCGGCAGTGCCACTGTTGTGAAGTTGATGCTGAAATCACTTGATTCAACATACAATGTTGTCCCGGCCGATATATTCCCATCTAATTCATATTTGGGATGTGCTGTCACATACGGAGCCCGGACGCTTATTAAAACGCTTTCGGTTACAATCTTCAATGGAGGGGTAACTCTGAACATATCCGATTGCGAGCTCTTGAAATCAGATAAGACGGGAGTCAGGATAAAGGTATTCATCTGTACATCGCAGGTTCCATCCTGGCAGGGTGAAACGACACAATCCTATTACAGCTTGAACGCAGAGGACGGCTTTGATGAATCGACCGTTGATATCGTCACCCCGCATGCCGATGTTTACTCGTTCGGCATCCTTGGACTCAGCATTATCGAAGCGAGAAAGATATCTTTAATCGGTACGGCGATTATCAACTCCGGAAGTCTCTTTCAAGAGGGCCGCTTAATAAGCAGACTGGACAATAATTACTATTTAAAGTCAGTAAAAGTCGTTGCGACCCGTGCAAGTGACGGTGTTACTGTTGCCGAGAAAGCACAAAGCATAACATCTTCCACTACACCGACACGCTTAGGAAACGACTGGATGGCAGGTGAGTCCGTCAACTTCAGAACACCGGTCTCTATGCCGGATGTTCCGGCCC
>UMKD01003355.1_pt1 | contig 35728 bp, 31 predicted proteins | sample 1966221 | NCBI WGS metagenome assembly UMKD01 (sample SAMEA4836167, study PRJEB28245) | human gut metagenome | biome: gut microbiome; material: fecal sample | place: Denmark | collected 2008
TTGATCTCCGTTTTCTGTTTGTAATTCCAAGAAACTTTCCATATCCAAATGCCAAGAGTCGATTGCCACTGTCACTGCTCCGGCTCTTCTTCCCTGCTGATTGACCGCTACTGCCGTGTCATTCAAAATACGGATCCAAGGGACAACACCCCCACTTGCATTATAGTATCCGTTTACCATAGAGCCTTTCGCACGAATTCGAGAAATATTAACTCCCACTCCTCCGCCATTTTTACTAATCTTGGCAATCGAATCCACATTGTAAAAAATAGATTCAATATTGTCGTCTATGGCGGTAATGAAACAGGAAGATAAATTTCCTTTTGGAATTCTTAAATTAGCCAAAATGGGCGTTGCCAAAGAAATTTTTCGCAAGGACAATCCCTCATAAATTTCCTTTGCCACCTTTACTCTGTCCTGTTCATGAATGGAGAGCAACATAGCAATAATCATAAATACTTCTTGTGGCAATTCGTGAGTTTTTCCATTATATTTCAATAGATAGCGATGCACAAACATACTTGCTCCCGCATAATCATAAACCATATCTCTTTCCGGAACTATCGCTTGATTTAACTCATATATTTCCTGTTCAGTATAAATTGAAAGCCTCGTATCGTATAATCCATAGGATAACATCAAAGAAATTGTTTTCTCTAAATTCCCGTAAGAAAAACCTCGACTATGATAAACTTCCCGCTCCGCTTCCATCATTAACAGACGCCCAGCTACCTCCGCCCAATCACTTTCCTCAAAACTGGTCATACTCACCGCCGAATTGATTAAAGATTCTTGAATTTTCTTGGTTGTAATATTTTCTTCATAAATCGATTCAATTTTACTTTCCAGTTCTACCATATTTACTTCCAGACCGGCACAGGCTCGAAGTAGTTTCTCTCGAATCTTTTCAATGTCCAACTCTTCGACGATTCCATCCCGATTGATGACTTTTCTTTTTTCTAATTTCATGCAATCACCCTTAAAAAATCATCCATACTATACACTTTTTCTTGATATTCCACAACCGGAGCCGACATAATTCTTGCCTTGCTTGCTATCATCATTAACTGTTTCTTGTCTTCGACATACTCAAATTCCAATTCTTTTCCCTCTAAAATCATTTTTAAATTTTTACACTTTGCACAGTCTTCCTTTCCGTATACTCGAATCATGTCTTATTCCCCCTATATCTTGTTTGTTTTTTTGATTTTAAAAAAAGGTAACACTATATATAGTGTTACCCTTATGTTTTATCATAAAAATGGAAAGAAGTAAAGAACTTTTAATCCTTTTTCACAAAACGAAATAAAACTCCTCCTAATATTGCCGGAATCAGCCAAGCAAATCCTAAAGAAGAAAATGGCAGCACTCCATAGATAGTAGAAAGTGCTTCACTTTGTAACCCCAATACTCCTAACATTTCATAAAAACTGATGATTCCGGCTCCAAAACAAGCTCCTTTGAAAATAGCATGATTTTGAATTTTAAATACATTTAATAGAATCAAAGCCATAGCTAGAGGATATAGGAATACCAAGATAGGTACTGAAATTTTTACAATCATATCTACTCCAAAACAAGCAAAGATGAAACTGATTATGGTAGTAAGCACCGCCAATTTTTCATAAGACAGAGAAGAAATCTTACTGAAATAATCCGCAACAGTTGCTACCAATCCAATGGCTGTTGTCAAGCAGGCTCCGGCCACACAAATTCCTAAAATCGCATATCCCGCTTTTCCTAAAAGAGTCGTTGTTAAACTTACCAACAGCTCTGTTTTTCCCAGTTCACTTCCCATACCGCTTACTGATGCTCCGATGAAAGAAAGTCCTCCATAGACAATGGATAGACCTAAACATGCAATGATACTTACTTGAACCAAAAAAGAAAATTCTTGCTTAGGGGATAAGTCTTTATCACCACGAATTGATTTTAAAATCACTCCGGCAAATACGATGGATGCTAAAGTATCCATTGTCTGATACCCTTCTACAAAACCATTCTTAAAAGGGGTTAATATAGTTCCGGTCACAGGAATTCCCAAAGGAGAACTAACTCCCTTCACGATGATAATAAAAAGCATAATCAGTAAAACAGGGGTTAAAATACTTCCGATTCTGTCAACCACCTTATTAGCTTTCAAAGAAAATAATAAGGTAATTCCGAAATAGAGAATTAAATATATGTATTTATAAAGAGAAGAACTTAATCCTGCATGTAAAAAAGTAATTTCATAAGCAGTCGCTCCCGTTCTCGGAATTGCTAACAAAGGTCCGATTGCCAAAATCAAAGCAATAAAAAAGAGTTTGGCAAACCAAGGACTGACTTTATTCGCAAATTCCTCAATATCTTTTTTTCCGGATAAAGAAGTAGACAGAATTCCCAGCAGTGGAAATCCTACCCCTGTTAAAATAAATCCCATGGTTCCAATCGCCCAGGAATCCGCTAAAGTTTTTCCCAACATGGGAGGAAAAATCAAATTTCCTGCCCCAAATAACATTGCAAACAATGCAAATCCCTTTAATACCACATTTTTCCAACTATACATAGTCCCCCCCTGCAAGCTCTATTTTTCCATGTTAAAAAATTTCTGCCACTCTTCTTGCTTAAATCCAACTAACACCTTATCTTTTTGTACAAGAATGGGTCGTTTTACCAACATTCCATTGCTTGACAATAAAGATAACATCTCCTCTTCCGACATTTCTTGTATTTTATCTTTTAAACCTAATTCTCGATATAACATCCCACTGGTATTAAAAAACCGTTTTAAAGGCAAAGAACTCCATTCCCAAAATTGTTTTAATTCCTCTTTACTTGGATTTTCTTCTACAATATGTCGAGTCTCTACAACAATTCCGTGCTCATCCAGCCACTTTTTAGCATTTCGACAAGTACCGCATTTTGGATACCAAATTAACAATGTTTCCATAGTTTAATCCTCCTATCTTTCTATAAAGAATATCCTTGATATAATCCAAAAAGTGTTGTCAAAAGCATAATAACTCTGTAGATTACATCATTTTTCATATATTTTTGCAATAAATTCAAGAAAATAAGAACCATACTGATGGGATACAGTACCACTAAAATAGGAATGGCTACCTGTATAATCGTTTGTACTCCAAAATTAGAAAATAAAAATCCGGCAATGCAAGTGATAGTTACGATTGTTTTATAAGAAAAAGGTAAGATCTTTTCAAAATAATCTCCCACTGTTGCAACCAATCCAATAGCCGTCGTCAAACAGGCTCCGGCAACTGCCAATCCCAGAACGATATTCCCAAATTCTCCCAATAACTCTCTTACAATTTTAGATAATAAATCTGTATTTCCGATCGTAGAAACACCGCTAAAAGTAGCCCCGATATATGTTAAAGCTCCATATACACAGGCTAATAATCCAACAGCAATAAAACTGGATTTCCATAGAAAAGAACTTTCTTCTTCCTGAGTCAAATTACGTCCATGACGGATGGATTTCATGATAACGGCAGAATATACAATGGTAGCTAAGGTATCCATTGTTTGATAGCCTTGAATAAAACCTGTTTTAAAAGGTGCTTCTTCCAACTGCATTGTTTTTGGCACCGTAAACGGATGAAAAATTCCTTGATACATAATAACTGCCAAAATAATCAATAAAACCGGAGTTAAAATACTTCCAATTCTTTCCACCACCTTATTGGCTCGTAAACTGAACATCCAAGTAATGATAAAATAAGATGCCAAAAAAATATATTTATGAATGGGATTCGTATCTCCTGCATTTTGTAGAGTCATCTCATAAGCAGTCGCTCCCGTTCTCGGCATCGCTAAAAAGAAACCGATTGTTAAAATCAAAACAATAATATAGCTTTTTGCAAAGAGAGGAGAAACTCTTTTTGCAAAATCGTCCAATGCCGGTCCTGTATGAACCGCTGCAATAAGACCCAAGAGTGGAAATCCAACTCCTGTTACGATAAATCCTAAAGCGGCAATTCCCCAAGAGCTTCCCAAATTATGCCCTAACATCGGAGGAAAAATTAAATTTCCCGCTCCAAATAACATCGCAAACAATGCAAAACCGGTGAACACTATATCCTTCCTTTTAACCATTCTTTCTCTCACTTTCCTACGTTTTTTAAAATATAGTATTCATTTTATCATACAATCGTACTATTTTCAAGTACATTTATTCTTCTTTGCTCTTTTTTTCAAAACTGATTAAAATAGGAGAGCCCTCAAAGCCGAAAGATTCTCTAAACTTATTTTCGATATACCTTGCATAAGAAAAATGTATCAATTCCGGATAATTACAGAATAACACAAACTTTGGCGGTGCTACAGAAACTTGCGTTCCATAATTGATTTTAATCAGTCTTCCTTTTCTAGTTGGAGGATTGTTCATTAAAATTGCATCTTTCAAAACCGTATTCAACAATCCCGTAGAAATTCTCTTTGTGTATTCTTCGTAAATACCATCTGCAATTTCTAATAATTTTGTCGTTCTTTGTCCTGTTAAAGCAGAAACAAACTCTATCGGAGCATAGGATAAGAAAGGCAATTCCGCATATAATTCTTCTTTATATTTCTTCATATCCTTATTCTTTACCAAGTCCCATTTATTCATAACAATAACGATGGGCTTTCGTTCTTCCGCCGCAATTCCCGCTATTCTCTTATCCTGTTCTGTTAACCCTTCTTGAGCATCTAACATCAGAAGACAAATATCTGCTCTTTTAATTGTTTTAATAGCTCGTAGTACGGAATAATATTCCAAACTTTCTTCTACCTTCGATTTTCTTCGAATTCCGGCAGTATCAATAATCATATATCGATTTTCTTTATACTCAATCAAAGTATCAATAGCATCTCTCGTTGTCCCGGCAATATCACTCACAATGGTTCTTTCTTCCCCCGACAATCGATTGACCAAAGAAGATTTTCCGGCATTTGGCTTTCCAATAACCGCCAATTTCAAAATATCTTCTTCCTCCTCCGGAAATTCTAATTTTCCGATAATATCCACTACCATATCCAACATATCTCCAAGATTTACCTTATGAGCTCCTGAAATTGCCACTAAATATTCAAATCCCAACCCCCAAAACTCATAGACATCATCTTGTTGTTGCAAATAATTGTCAATTTTATTGACACATAAAACCACCGGTTTTTGTTTTTTTCTTAAAATGTAAGCAATTTCTTCATCCAAAGGATTGACTCCCGCTTTTCCGTCCACTACAAACAGAATCACATCCGCCTCATTCATGGCTACTTCCGCTTGCTCTTTAATTTTTGTCATCATAAAGTCATTGTTGGCAGGTTCCAATCCTCCTGTATCTACTACAACGAATTCCGCTCCATTCCATTCCGTTTCTCGATACAAACGATCTCGTGTTACTCCCGGCATATCATCAACAATTGCCACACGATCTCCGATTAAATTATTAAATAAGGTAGACTTTCCTACATTTGGTCTTCCTACAATCGCTACAATAGGTTTCATTCTTTTTCTCAACTCCTATATTTCTTATCAAGCACAATTTCTTTTTGTTTTTGTTTTTTTCCGTTGTCTTTTTCGACAAATAATTTTTTTCCTGTAAAAGGATCTTTTTCCGTGTAGTACATTAAAGTGGAATAAGTAGACGGAGTCGGAGTAAATATTTGAATCTGCTCCGGATTTACTCTTAATTCTCTCGAAGCAAATTTTTTTAGATCTATCATTTCTTTTTCTCGACAACCGGGATGAGCAGCAATTAAATAATAGGTTAAAAATTGTTTTTTCCCCAACTTTTGATTCAAGGCATAAAACTGATTTTTAAATTCGTTTAAGCAGGAACGTCCGTCTTTTCCCATTAACGATAAAATACTATCCTCCGTATGCTCCGGAGCTATTTTCATTTGTCCGGAGATATGATCTTGCACCAACTCTTTTAAATACATTTGTCCACATTGTGTATCCTCTAAAATCATATCATAACGTATTCCGGAAGCAATAAAAATTTTCTTAATCTTCGGAAGTTTTTTTAATTTTCGTAACAAATCGATTTGCTCCCTATGATTGACTCGCAAAGATGGACATTTTTTCGGATATAGACATCGCCTATCCGGACAGGAACCCAATTTTAATTTTTTCTTACATTCTAAGGCATACATATTTGCCGTAGGACCTCCTACATCAGAAATATTTCCCTTAAACTTAGGAAGTTTTGTAATTTCTCCCACTTCCTCCACAATGGAAGACTGACTTCTCGACATGACCGTTCTTCCTTGATGAATAGCGATGGCACAAAAATTACATTCTCCATAACAACCGCGATGCGTGGTTACAGAATAGCGAATGGTATCCAAAGCTCTTACTGCTCCCATTGCCTTATAATAAGGATGAACATCTCTGGCAAACTCCATAGAATAGATAGCATCCATTTCTTCTTCAGTGTAAGTCATAGATGGAGGATTCTGTATTAAATATCTATCATCACATTTTTGACAAAGTCCTTTGGCGGTAATCGGATCGCAATTGAAATAAAATTGATGAAAGGCCTCCGTAAAAGTATCTTTACTTTCCAAACATTCCGCATGACTCGGCAAATTCAAATAATCTTCCCTCGGTTCTCTGGATATATAGGAAAGTCCTCGGATATCTTTCCAATCTTTTCCATGTCGTAAGGCTCTTGCCAAAGCAAGCATTGACATCTCTCCCATACCATAGGAGAGAATATCCGCTTTGGCATCAAATAAAATCGGCTTTCTTAATTTATTGCTCCAATAATCATAATGTGTAATTCTTCTTAAACTTGATTCAATCCCACTGATGACTATTTTTTTCTGTGTTCCTTTAAAAAAACGTCGTATCATATTGGAATATACCAAAACAGCTCTATCCGGTCTTCTATCATTCAAGCCTCCGGGAGTAAAATCATCCTGTTGCCTTCTTTTTTTCGTAGCGGTATAATTCGCTACCATAGAATCCACACAACCTCCGGAAATGGCAAAAAATAAATCAGGTTCTCCCAGACGGGTAATATCTTTGGGACTGTCCACTTCCGGCTGTGCAATGATTCCCACCCGAAAGCCGTGTTTGACAAGCCATTTCCCAACCAAAGCACTTCCATTATAAGAAGTGTCCAAATAGGTATCTCCTGAAATCAATAAAACATCTAAACGATCCCAACCCAATTGTTTCATTTCTTCTCGAGTTGTTGGTAAAAATTTCATATATTTCCTGCCACTCCCAAGGCTAAGTTCACCATCATGGAAAAGCTGTTTTGTCTTTCCTCCGATGATATTTCTTCTTTACTTACCAAAGAATCCGATATCGTTAAAATACTCAAAGCTCTCACTTTAAATTTCGCTGCCAAAGTATAGAGAGCCGCTGTTTCCATTTCTACACACAACACTCCAAAATTTGCCCATTTTTTCCAAGCTTCCGGATTATCATTATAAAATTCATCGCTTGTTAAAATCGATCCCGCATGTACCGGTAATTTCTTCTCTTTTGCCAGTTCATAGGCTTTTAAAAATAAGGTGGCATCTGCAGTTGGAGCGAAACTGGCATTTGGAAAACGGTTCGCATTCAAAGCGGAATCGGTAGAACTTGACATTGCCAAAACAATATCCCGAATCTTCACATTCTCTTGATAAGAACCGGCACTTCCAATTCGAATCAAAGTTTTCACTCCATATTCTTGTATCAATTCGTTCACATAAATAGAAATCGAAGGAATCCCCATTCCTGTTCCTTGAATAGAAATTTTTTTCCCCTGATAGCTTCCTGTATATCCATACATTCCTCGCACCGTTGTATAACAAACAGGATCTTCTAAAAAAGTTTCTGCAATCCATTTTGCTCGTAAAGGATCTCCCGGTAATAAAACAACTTCCGCAATTTCTCCCAACTTTGCTGCTATATGTACACTCATAATACCCTCCTTCTTTTTCTCACTTTTAAGTTTATATTTTATCATATTATACGATTTTTTGCAAAAAAAGAATAGTCACAAAGAAAAAAAGATCACAAACTAAAAAATTACCATAAAATAATAGAACATAGCTTTATAAAATATAAAAACTATTTGAAATTTTACCAAAAATATTGTATTATTTAGTAAATTGATAAGAAAACAAAATAAAGGATACAAAAGAATGATTTTTAAAAGAACGGAACTTTTAATAGGAAAAGAAAAAATGAATGTGTTACAAAAGACTCACATTCTATTATTTGGATTAGGAGGGGTTGGAGGACAGGCTTTTGAAGCTCTTGTCCGAACAGGCGTAGGAGAAATCTCCATTGTGGACTTTGATACCATAGACATGACAAATTGCAATCGCCAGATTCTCGCAACGCAAAATACTGTCGGGAAATACAAAACGGAAGTAGCTCTCGAAAGAGCAAAGTCTATCAATCCGAACATCACAATCCATCATTACACCGAACGGGTAACAAAGGACAATTTATTGTCTTTCTTTGAAGGAAAAAACTACCAATACGTTATTGATGCCATTGATACAGTCACTGCTAAATTAGATATTATCCAATATGCTTGGGAGCATCAAATCCCAATCATTTCTTCTATGGGAACAGCTCGAAAATGGAATCCCGAACTTTTGGAAGTAAGTGACATTACTAAAACTTCCGTTTGTCCTTTGGCAAGAGTCATAAGGAAAGAACTGAAAAAAAGGGGAGTAAAACATTGTAAAGTTGTCTATTCAAAAGAAGAAGCCAAGTGCTTACAAGAAGATACTTTAGGTAGCATTGCCTTTGTTCCTTCCACGGCAGGTTTACTATTAGTAGGAGAAGTTATAAAAGATATTTGTAATTTATAAATTGGAGGAAAGTATATGAAAAAAATAGGAATTTTTTATGGAACGAGTGGAAGTACCACTTTAGGAGTAGTGGATGAGTTAGAATATCAATTAAAGAAAGAGAATTATCAAACATATAATGTAAAAGACGGAATAGAGGCAATGAAGGACTATGAGAATTTAATTTTGATCACTCCCACCTATGGAGTAGGAGAATTACAACCCCATTGGCAAAAACAATATGATACCTTATCCCAAATTGATTTTCATGGAAAAGTGGTAGGACTGATTGGCTTAGGAAATCAATTTGCTTTTGGAGAATCTTTTGTAGGAGCCCTTCGAGTTTTGTATGATATTGTAAGTAAAAATGGAGGAAAAGTGGTAGGTTTTGTTTCAGATAAAGAATATTCTCATGAAGAGACAACCGCTGTCATTGATGGAAACTTTGTCGGTCTTCCTATTGATGAAACAAACCAAGGAAATAAAACACCTCAAAGAATTATTTCTTGGTTAGAGCTCGTCAAAAAAGAAATGAAATAGACTATAAAAACCAAGAGTGTCTTGAATTCAAAACACTCTTGGTCTTTTTTACTTCTAAAATCTAAACTTTTACCAATGCAGTTTCCCATTCCTTTAAACTCTACTTAAAATCCATTCTATGATCTTCTCTTCCCTCCACTCTTCCGAAGAACGAGTCGTGAAGAATTCCTGAACATTAATCATTTTAGACTTCATGGTCACTTTTCTACATCCTCGATGACATCCATTTAATATCAAAAAATCAATCCCTTCTAATTGTCTATTTTTCATTTTATGATAGACTGTCATTCTGTTATAGAGAGAATTACACCCTCCACAAAATAGAATTTCCATAAGTCATACTTCTTCCATAAGTTCTATTTTTCTTTCCTTTATTCTCACCAGTAATAAAAATAGAATAATTCCTACTCCCAATCCCCAAGCAGCTCCTTTCACCGCAATCACGGCTGCCATGACTCCGGCAATTCCCATATCAATATGATCTTTACAAATAGTCATTGCCAAACGTGTACAAACGAATCCTTGTACCAATAATGTCAGTGATAATGCCACCGGAAGTGTCGGTTGTACTAAAGAAACAATTGGCACAATGGACACACAAATAAAAGTCATCCATCGGAAAGTTCCCACTCCACTGTAAACAGAATCCATTCCTTCTCTTCCTTCTTTATATCTTTCAAATACCGCTGCAGAAACAGCAGCCCATAATGGTCCACACAAAGGGACATAAGGAATCAAAATTCCTTGTATCAAATTACGAATTCCACTGATTAGATTGGAACGATTGGAATTGAAATCAATTTTCTCGTCAGTTCTGACTCTGTCCGCTTCTTTTAATAGAGCTCCACTGGTAACAAAATCTCCAAAGGCAATAATATAAACCATAATAGCCATAGGAATAGCTTTCACAAATAAATCTATATTTGGAAATCCTACCCCAAAAACACTAACCTGTCGTAAAATATTGGAAAATTCCGGAATTTTAATAAAACTCCCTACTTCGATATTTGGAAAAGGCAATTCTTTACATAAAGGTGCAATAATAATACTGGCAAAAATAGCCGGTAACATTCCATATTTTCCAAATAAATTCACAAGAGCATGATTCTTTCTCATTTCCTTGAAACGTTCTGAAAATAATAAAAAGTAGGATAATAAAGTTCCTATGGCAATAGAAAACGGATATAAATTAAAACGTCCCTTTTCCACTGCAAATTCTCCAATAATAGCAGCAAATCCGGCTCCCAATAAAATTCCTGATTTAATGGAATCCGGAACTATTCTCATTAATTTTCCGGCAAGTCCTGTAATCCCCATAAACAGAAAAGTAAAAGCTACTAACAACTGTAGAGCAATCAGAGCTTGTATTCTCACCGGTCCCATTTCAAATTGCGTCAAATATGCAATTGTCAATGGGATAGATGGAGTAATCCAACCGGGAACTACAGGGTCTCCTAACAGTGCATGCATATTATACAACAATCCATTAATAATAACCATAGACCATGCCAGTTCAAAAGGAATTCCTAAGACACTTGTTAAAATAGGAATGGCTCCCAGACAGGTTGCACACATCAAAATTGCCTGCAAAGCTTCCGAACTTTCAAATCTATAATGAACAAAAGGCAATCTCACTCGAAATACGCCTAATTTCCAGCTTGGTTGTTCACTCCCCAATTCTCTTTTCAATATTTGCATATATGTTTCCTCCTTAGCATTTTTCATTTTCTAAGAACAACTTTTTTTATCTTCTGGAGTTATTTCATACCTTTTTTCCTGTTGACTTCTCTTTTCTTCAAAATAATCCTGACTTTCAATGATTGCCCAAAGAATAATTCCGGATAAAATTCCAAGACTCGGTCCTTTCATGGCTAAAATCACTCCCATAACGGTTGCTATTCCACGACTTGTAGGACTGTCTGCCATTTTCATTCCAATATTTCCACAGGCATAAGCCTGCACTGCCATTGTCAAACCAAAGAAAATTCCAAAAGCCGGTTTGATCAAAGTAACCAATGGTAACATCATTACTGCAATTACAGTTGCGGCTCTGAATGTTCCCACTCCTCCCCAATAAGTCCTCAAAGTAGAGTATCCTCTTTTATATCTTTCCGTAATAGTCAAAAGTCCGGAAGCCCATAATGGCCCACATAGAGGAACCCATGGTGCAAAAACACTCATGATGGCATTTCTTAATGCACTGACTAAATTGGATCTCCCTGGATCAAACTCTACTTTTTCATCTTCTCGATTTACAGTAGCATCCTCTACAATTTCTTTTGCTAAAATAAAATCAGAAAAGGCAATAATATAGGCCGTAAATGCCATTGGAATTGCAGCAATAAATATTTTCATACTGGGCATTCCTAAGCCAAAAATCGTATAATGTTCCAAAACATAAGAAAAATTGAGTGGTGTCAAGCCCCATTCAATTTTTGGACTTGGTATTTCCTTAAAAATAATAGGTGCCAAAATAATAGCAAATAATTGTGCCGGAACAATTCCTTGATTCCGAATGATTTTCCAAAAAGAATTTCTTTCCGCTAACTGCAAAAAAGCTTTGGAAAATAGAAATATATAGGCTATGATAATACATACTACTACCGTATAAGGAGCCACCGGAATTCTTGCATTTAGAACGTTGATTCCTGCAGAAATTCCGGAACCGATGACTATCCCTGCCTTAATGGAATTGGGAATCGCTTGAACTAATTTCCTTCCGATTCCTGTCGTTCCCATCACTAAAAATAAAAATGCTACCAACATTTGTAACGCTATCATGGCATGAATTCGTTCCGGACCAATTGCATACGCAGATAAATAATTAATCGTTAAGGGCAAAGCGGGGGTAATCCATCCTGGAACAACCGGATCTCCCAACAATGCAGGTAAGTAATAGCAAGCTCCGTTCAATACTCCAAAGGTAAGAGCTATATAAAAATTTTCTATTCCGAAAACATTCATGGTAACTCCGACACCGGCTCCTAAGCAGGCTACTCCTAAAAACATAGCTGCTAAACATTCTGTCCATTGCCATTCATGATGAATAATCGTCAATCTCATTTTAAATGGTCCCAAAGGAATGTATGGTTGTTCCCCTCCATATTCTCTTTTTATAAGAGGTGTTTTTTCCTGATTAAAATTTTCAATTTTAGTCTTCATTCCGACACTCTCCTTTTCAGTATAAGGATCTATAAATAGAATAAATATCTTTCTCGTCTAAAAAAACATAGTTATTTGCCATCAATCTTTGTTGCTGTGTCATTACAATATTCGTAAATTCTTCCAATTCCTGTTTTTGAACTCCATAGTCTGACAGTCTTTTTTTGGGAAGCAAGGTATTTAATAATTCCTCTAAAGCAGCATACACATTTTCTGTAGAACAACTTAAAAGCTTTGCGATCATTTCATTTAAGATTACAATTTTTCCCTTGGAATTTTTCCGATAATAATACTTTAAAACTTCTGTAAACATTACATAATTAGATTCTCCGTGAGGGACATGATACTTCCCTCCTAGAGGATAACTCATAGCATGAACTGCTGCACATCCTGCATTTCCAAAAGCAATTCCCGCCATATTGCTAGCAATTAAAATATCTTTGATATACTTTCCTCTACTTTCTAGCCCTTCTTCTTTTATATTCCTATAAGCAGTGAGTATTTTTTGAATGGCTTCCCGTGAAAACAGTTCCGAGTATACTGTAGCCTTTGGAGATAAGAAAGATTCCACTGCATGAACCAGAGCATCAATAGAACTGGTTGCGAATACGGAAAGTGGTAACTTTTCAACAAATTCCGGAATCAATACGGCATATTCCGGAAATAATTCTGGAATTGCCAAGCCTTTTTTACTTCCAACACTTGTTAGATTTACTATGCTGATATTTGTTACCTCACTCCCTGTTCCACAAGTTGTAGGGACAATAATGAGTTCTTTTTCTTTCGTGGCAGGAATTTTTTTATCAAATAAATCTACAAGAGGGAAAATATTTTTTAGTACGAAAATCTTTGAAATATCAATGACACTTCCTCCTCCAACAGCAATAATTCTTGAATAGTTCATCTCCTTCATACTTTCATACATAGAAGCTATCATTTCCTCTGTGGGTTCTCCTACTCCGTATTGATCCTGAAACATAAATCGGGATTCTAACTCGAAATCTTTGAAATAGGTTTCGTATAAAAATTTTGTTGTAATAATGACATCCTTTTGACCTACTTGAAACTGTTCCAAAAAGTCTCTGCAAGTTTCTATCATGCAAATTTTAGGTATCAATGAAAATTCTTGCATATAGCCTCCTATTCTAACCTTTGAAATTTTTCTAATGCCTGCTTTGTTAACTGTTCTCTAAAATCAGGATGAGCAATTGCAATCAAAGCCTTTGCTCGTTCTCGTAAGGTTTTTCCCTTTAGCTCTGCAATTCCATATTCGGTAATGATATAGTCTACATCATTTCTGGAGGTGGTTACCGTAGCCCCTACATCCAAATTCATTACAATCTTGGAAATCGTTCCCTTTGCCGCTGTAGATGGCATAGCAATAATCGATCTTCCCCCTTTCGACATGGCTGCTCCTCTCACAAAATCCACTTGTCCTCCTGTTCCGCTAAATTGTTTTGCTCCCATACTCTCTGCATTCACTTGTCCCATCAAATCGACTTGTAAAGCAGAATTGATAGAAACCATATTGTCATTTTGTGCTATCACAAAAGGATGATTTACATAATCCACCGGATATAATTCTACGCCTGGATTATTATGGACATAGTCGTATAATTTTTGACTTCCCATCAAAAAAGAGACAATACATTTATTTTTATGAATTGTTTTTTGACTATTATCAATGACACCGGCAAGAATTAAATCCACTACTCCATCGGAAATCATCTCGGAGTGAATTCCCAAATGCTTTTTCTCTTTTAAAAAAGTCAATACTGCATCCGGAATTGCTCCAATTCCTAATTGTAATGTATCTCCATCTTGAATCAGACCGGCACAGTACTCTCCTATTTTTTTCTCAACCTCTCCTATCTTAGGAGGATTAAGTTGTAAAATCGGTTGATCGTATTCCACAATAGAATCAATTGCGGATAAGTGGATGAAATTTTCTCCCAAAGTTCTAGGCATATATTTATTCACCTGTGCTATTACTATTTTTGCATTTTCTGCTGCTCCCTTTGTATAATCACAAGAAATTCCGTAACTGCAATACCCGTGTTCATCAGGAGCGGATACTTGAATGATCGCTACATCTAACGGCAATTTTCCATTTTTTCTAAATAAATTTGGAATTTCAAAGAAAAAAGATGGCGTAAAATCTCCATAAGTGCCATTGATGGCTTTTCTGGTACTTCCTCCTCCAAAAAATGAATTATGATAAAAGTATTTTTGATTTTCTTCCTGAGCATATTCTCCTTTTCCCATAGGAACCAGATGAATAATTTCTACTTTTTCATAGGACTCTTTATTTCTTAATAAGGCATCTGTAATCTCTTGAGCTTCCCCACAAGCATGAGAAAAAATAAGTCTATCTCCGGATTTTATTTGCTTTACTGCTTCATCTGCGGTTACAATCTTATCTTTATATACCTCTCTCCAATTCTTACTCATAAATTTACTCCTCTCTTCTTAGCATTTTTTTTGCTATTTCCAATAATTCATTCGATACTCCCGTGTTCACGGAAATGCATTGTAGCATCGGAAAGTTTTCCTGTAATCCTGTTTTTATAAAATTTTCAACAGTATCAATAGAGTGGGGGCAGCTACAACACTGCCCCAATAACCTCAATTGTAGTTCCTGTTTTACTTTATCATAAAATACAATCTCCAAACTCCCCCCATGATCTCTTAAAGACGGTTCAATTTTTGTGCTAATGTATTCTTGAATTTTTTCCATAAAACAGTACTCCTTTGTTATTTAATATCTAAAAGATCTTTCACCAATTGTTTCTTTCCTTCCAAGTTGGACTGTCTGCTAATCATGATTCTTTGAGCTTGAGGAGAACCTGCACCATGCAAGGATTCTGTCTTATATCCCACTGCAGCTGTTCCTAACATCAAGTTTTCGATAAATCGCAAAACTTTCATTCTATCATAAGTAGGAACACTTGCCACTGCTCTAAAATATTTATCTACATATTTTCCAATTTCAGGGGAATGATAATCCGCCTCTGATGGCATAGTCACTAAAACTCCTCCTGCAATATCTTCCGCCAATCTTCCAATTTCATAAGGGAATCTTGTTACATTCTGTTTACATACATTCGCTAACAATAAATCAATTTCATACGATCCGGACGGAGTTGGATGTCCTTCACTGGAACATGCAATTCCACATGCATATAATGTTTCATTTAAGTGAATCATTTCAATAATCTTATCTTTTACATGAGAGGCTTTTTTGGTTCCGTTATAATCTGCAATCAAAGCGGTTGCTCCAATTAAAACATCTCCGACTCCCACTTTACATCCTCCATAACTTTGTCTGTGGAATCCCGCAAATCGTTCTACTAAACTGCTTGAAAATTGATATTCTCCGGCCATAAAAATTCTCTCATTCGGTACAAACACGTCATCAAATACTACTAAAGCTTCATGTCCACCAAATTTTGGATTTCCTCTATCCAATAATCCTTCTTCCAATTTTCTGGTATCACAAGATTGTCTTCCATAAATAATTTTAATCCCTTTTGTATCCACAGGAACGGAAAAACAAACTGCATAATCCTTATCTGCTTCTGTCATGGAAATGGTAGGCATCACCAATACTTCATGGGAATTTACAATTCCTGTTTGGTGAGCTTTTGCTCCCCGCACAACAATTCCGTCCTTCCTTCTTTCCACGATATGTAAAAATAGATCAGGATCGACTTGTTGAGAAGGAGATAAACTTCTATCTCCTTTTGGATCTGTCATAGCTCCGTCGACTGTTAAATCTTTTTCCTGACAATACTTTAAAAATGTCAAAAATCTTTCATGATAGTTGCTTCCAAGTGCCTGATCCATATCATATGTAGTACTATAACAAGCATTAAATGCATCCATTCCTACACATCTTTGGAAACAAGAAGCTGTTTTTTGTCCTACCAATCTTTGCATCTTTACTTTATTTTTCAAATCTTCCGCGCTTTGGTGAATATGTGCAAAACGATTGATTCTTTCTCCAGTAAGTGGAGATATGACTGTCATTAATTCCTGATATTCAGGTTGTTGAGCAAGCTCATAAGTCATTTTTACAGAATTTAAAGATGGTCGAATGATAGGATCATCCACGGGACACTCTACCCTTTTTCCAAATAAATATACTTCCATATTCATCTTTCTTAAACTTTCTTCATATTCAGCTGCCGTCATCAATGCCATACAAATCACTCCCTTAAATTATTTTATTTTGTTGCCTCTACTTAAATATAAGCAATTTATATGCCAAATTTCCTATCTCGCATATTTTTATTATTTTTTAGAAACATTCTCTTATTGTGTTGCTTTTTTGCATAAAAAAAGTATGCAAAGTGTTGCTTTTTTGCAACATATTTCATTTTTGCATACTTTCTATTTTTTATTTCTCTTGTAACTTTCGAGTAATGGTGCTCGGGTTGACCTCCAGCCGTTCTGCCACTTTTCTCTGAGATTTCAATTCAATCAACAATTTTTCAATGACATCTCTTTGGAACTCATTTGTCGCTTCTTTCAAACTCATTGCCAAATATTTTTCCATACATTTTTGACAATAAACCTGATTTTCTTCTTCCAAAATTTCTTTTGATGCATGTAACATTTCTTTTGGTAATAAATCTTCTGTTATTTCTTCCGTTGTAGAAATCACAACCAACTGTTCAATCATATTTTTTATTTCCCGTATATTACCCGGCCAAGAATAATTTAAAAAATACTGAAACACTTCTTTTGAAATTCTCTTATTCAAACCGTATCTTTTATTTAACTGCTTCAAAAAAGTGAGAACAATGTCAATAATATCTTCTTTTCTATCTCGAATAGGAGGGATGTGTACTCTGACGACATTGATTCTGTAAAATAGGTCTTCTCTAAATTTCCCTTCTTCCACAAGTTTTCTGATACATTTATTGGAAGCCGTGATAATTCTTACATCAATAGGAATCTTCTTATTTCCTCCAACTCTGACGACATAGGAAGTTTCCAAAACTTTCAACAATTTTACCTGCATTTCCATAGACAATTCCGAAATTTCATCCAAAAATAAAGCGGAATGGTTTGCCAATTCAAATAAACCCATTTTTCCATTTTTATCCGCCCCTGTAAAAGCTCCCCTTTCATAACCGAATAGCTCCGATTCTATTAAATTTTTAGGAATCGCTCCACAATTTACCTCAATAAAAGCTTTCTCTTTTCGAAGACTTTTTTCATGAATGATATAAGCTAAATGTGTCTTTCCCGTTCCTGTTTCTCCTTCTAATAAAATAGAACTGTCAAATTTTGCTGTAGTTTCAATAAGCTTTAAGATATTTAACATTTCTCTATTTTTTGAAGATTCGTTTTCTCCATTCTTTTTTTCCAAAAAGTCCAATTCCGATTTATATTTTTCTGCCAATTTTTTCACATTCGAAAATTGTTGTTCCAGTCTTTCCAATTCTCGCATATCCCGTACATTGGTTACTACATAAATTATTTTTCCCTGCTTATCAAACACCGGAGTGCTTGTTACAAAAATTTCTTTTCCACTTTTCAATTTTTGATTAATACTTGCTTCACTCCTTTTTTTGATAGCAAGCAAGGAACTGGACTCACTGTAAAATCCTTTTTTTACGAGCTCTTCCATATTTTTCCCCTGCAATTCTTTCATGGATAAGCCTGTGATATCCTCATATGCCTGATTCAAAAAAAGAGTATTTCCTTCTCCATCCGTAACATAAATGCCATCATAAGAGGATTCTACAATTTTTTTTAAAATATTTAAAATATCTTCTCCCATACAATTCCCCTCCCTTCTACAACAATCTACCTCCTCTATAAAATCGTGTTTAAATTCCTTTTATTTTTTTCTTTGAAAAGAAGAGAAGTATCCCAACTCTTTCCGATATTTACTGACAGTTCTTCTGGAAATGTTCCATAAGAATTTTTGCCCTAAATACTTTGCTATTTCTAAATCACTATAAGGTTTTTGCTTATCTTCTCCCTCTATTAAATTTTGAATCTCTACTTTCATTTCTTCTCTTTCTCCGGAATAACAAAACAAAGATTTCACTGAAAGAATTCCCCTTTCTGTTTTTAGGTATTTATTTTGAATCGCCCGTGAAATTGTGGAAACATGAAGCTCCAATTGTTCTGCCACTTCTCTTTCATGAAGAGTTTTCAAGGCTCCCGAACCTAAGAGATAATCCTTTTGATAGTCTGTGACATATTCCAAAATATTACGTAAGGTTTCGATTCTCTTCTCAATGCATTTTCTCAATATCTGAATTCCCGGTGTTTCTTTTATCTCCGCTCGGTACAATGATTTCTGTAAGTCTTTATTTTCCTCCAATACAATATTTCCTTCCGAATATCTCCAATAAAAATCCGGTACGATTTTTATCGTTTTTCTTACAGAAAATCCTCGAGAAGGCTTCGGATTACAAGCTTTTATTTTTTTCATAATCTGATTCAATTGCACAAGACCAATTCCTAATTTTTCAGCCAATTTCTCTTCCTGTCCCTCTGCAATATATTCCAAATGTTGTAACACTTCCCAAATAATTTCTTCCCATTCATTCTTCTTTTTCAATTGTAAACGGATTGCTTCTTTAAAATTATGAGTCCCTACCCCTACCGGTTCTAATTCCCATAAAAATTGATAGACTTCCTCCAATTCTTTTTGGGAAATGCCCAAATGAAGACGGAGTTCATCATCGCTCAGTTCCAAAAAACCGGCTTCATTTAAACTATGAATACAGAAAATCAGTTTCTGTCGAATGTTTTCGGAAACCTCCAAATACATCAGTTGATTTTCCAAATATTGAAAAAAATCTTCCTCCTGAGATAAGCTTTCGAAAAAACTATCTTCTGTAGATTGACGACTTCCCTCTATTTTTCCAAGCCAAAATTTCAATACTTCATCATAGGACATGGAAAGGACAGAAAATGATAATTTCATTTCTTGTGACAACTTTAGTATTTGTTTTTGTTCTAGTTCTACACTTGTTTTCATCTTCTCTCCTTTCAAAAATATACAAATGAAATAGAATCTTCTAATAAAAATATCTAATACTTTAAGTATACTCCAATTTCTTTATTTTATAAAATATTTTTTGATCTAGTGAAAATAATTTATGTTATAAAAAAGAGGAAATTCCATAGAATTTCCCTCTACAATACAAGATTTCATTTTGTTTCATTTTTGTCTAACACCAGTTGACAAAGAATCTAAATTTTTTATAAAAACATCTCTTATATGTCTTAATTGTTCTTTTCTCTAATGTTATCTAATTCCTGTAAATTTTCTACTTCAATCAGTTCTGCTCCTTTTTTTAATATCCGTTTTCGAAAAACTGCGATTCCCATATATGCCATGATAATAGATACAATTGGATTTATCAAATTTAAAAAAGCATAAGGAAAATAAGTAAAACTTGATACTCCTAAAGTCGCAGACTGGTATGCCCCACAACCATTCCAAGGAAACATTGGAGACCACAACGATCCTCCATCTTCTAAAGTCCTAGATAAATAATATCTTTCTAACCCCATATCATCGTATGCCTTATAATACATTCTTCCGGGAATGATATTTGCTAAATATTGATCTGTAAGCACAAAATCACAAACAATTCCTGTCACTATTGTGGTTGCAACCAAACTTCCTACCGAATGAACATGTTTTATTACTTGCTCCAAAATTACCTCTGTGAATTTTGCTTTCTCCAGAATTCCACCAAAACAAAGAGCAAAAATAATCAAAGAGATTGTCCATAACATTCCATTTACTCCTCCTCTTGTCAAAAGCTTATCCACTATTTGTAAACCTGTGTTTCCAACATAACCATTTTGTAACACATCTAAGATAGCAACAAGAGTTGCTCCTTGAAATATAACTGCACAGATACTTCCAATAACAGTTGCTAATAATAAAGAAGGAATTGCTGGAACTTTTTTCGCAGCAGTAACTAATACAACAATAGGAGGGATTAGCAACCAAGGAGTAATTGTAAAGGTGCCAGAAAGAGCTCCTTTGATTAAACTGATATTTTCTAAATTTACAGAAGTAGTATCATAGCTTAACCCTATTACAAAATATAATAAAAGCGCAAGAACAAAACTAGGTACTGTTGTATACATCATAGATCTTACATGTAAATATAAATCTGTTTCAGCAGTAGCTGCAGCCACATTCGTACTATCCGATAGTGGGGAAACTTTATCTCCAAAATAAGCTCCTGAAATAACCATTCCAGCAGTAAGTGCTGGATTGATACCAAGTCCAGTTCCTATTCCCATCAATGCCACTCCTATTGTCCCTCCTGAAGTCCAAGCACTTCCAGTTGCGACAGAAACAATAGCACAAAGTATGCAACCCGTTGGTAAAAAAAAGGTAGGAGAAATCAATTCTAAACCATAGTAAATCATAGCTGGAACCGAACCAGCTAATACCCATGATCCAATAAGCATTCCTACAATCATCACTATAATCAATGCTTCCACTGCTCTATAGATGCTTTCAATCATTCCTTCTCTCACTTCACTCCAACTACACCCTACTCTCAATGCCATAAAACCAGCAAGAATCGTTGAAATCACAATAGGAATATGAGGATCTACTTTTAATACTAACATAGAATACACAATTATTAATGCCATTCCTACAATTGGTACAAGTGCTTCCCATATCTTTGGTTTTCTTTTTTTCATCATAACTACCCACCTCCATTCTTGTTAGAAATAAAATTATTTCTTATACAAATATAAGCAATTATGATGCCAACTAAACTTTCTTTTATTTTCAATGCTTTTCTATAGTACATTTCTTCATTTTGGGAAATAAACTTCCCAAAACGAGTAATCTATTTCCTATTTTTTACTCACATAAAGAACTTATCCACTCTCTTAGATTATAATCTAAAATTTTATTATTTAATTGCCTTTTTGTGATATCTAATATTTTTGCAGCTTTTGTTAAATCTCCTTTACATTCTATGATAACTGATTTTATAAAATTCACTTCAAATTGATTTCTTGCTTCTTTCAATTTTTTTAAATGATTTACTGTCTCATCTGCATTTTGCAAATACATTTTGGCATCTCGAAATTGTATGGAAGAGCCTTCTGTTAGAACCATCAAACGTTCTATTATATTTTTTAATTCTCTTATATTTCCCGGATAATGATATTTACGTAAAAAATTAAGAGTTTCTTCGTCAATAAAATCAATTTTTTTCTTTAATTCCACTTCAAATTTTTTTATAAAAAAATATATAAATGATTCGATATCTTCTGGTCTATCTCTCAATGGGGGAATTGTAATGACTATACCATTGATTCTATAAAGAAAATCTTCTCTTACTGTTCCATTTTTAACAAAATCACAAATGTTTTTATTAGTGGCTGAAATAAGTCTAATATCGATATCAATTTTTTGACTTCCTCCCACTCTCTCTATTCTTTTCTCTTCCAATATTCTTAAAAGTTTACCTTGAGTATTTAATGATATATCTGCCATTTCATCCAAAAATAATGTCCCATGTGTAGCCTCTTCAAATTTTCCTATTTTTTGACGAATTGCTCCTGTAAAAGCTCCTTTTTCATGCCCAAATAACTCTGATTCAAGAAGACCTTCAGAATACTCTTGACAATTTACTGGAATAAAAGGAAAGGCCTTCCTCTCACTTTTTTCATGGATATATCTAGCAATAACCTCTTTTCCGACTCCTGACTCCCCTAAAATTAAAACAGATATCTTACTTCTTGCAATTTTCTTACAAATTTCCAATATCTCTTTCATTTTTATATTTTTAGACTCCAACATAGAAATTTCTTTTATCTGGTTTTTTAAAAAATTATTTTCATTTTTTAAATTTTTCCATTCCAGAAATCTCTCAATATCCAATAACAAAGTACTAGGATCATTACTTTTTATGAAATAATTGTATGCCCCTTTTTGTATTGATTTCACTGCTGTTTCTACTGTTCCATAAGCAGTAACAACAATGACTCCGATATCTTCATAGATTCCTTTTGACTTTATCCATTCTAATAACTCAATCCCTGTTTCATTTTTCATAATAAGATCTGTTACTACCACATCTATCTTATGCTTACGAATAATTTCTTTACTTTCCTGAATACAAGAGGCTAAAAAAACTGAATATCCTTTTTCTAGCAGTATCAAAGAAAACATTTCTCTATAATCAGTCTCGTCATCTACAATTAAAATTTTATAATCCGTTAACAATATTCTCTCCTTTATTGAAAATCAATTGAAATTAAAAATTTAGTTCCTATTCCAACTTTACTTTCTACTAAAATATCCCCATTATATTTTTTCACCTCATTATAAACAAGATACAAGCCTAGACCTGTTCCATATCCTTCTTCTTTAGTAGTATAAAAAGGATCAAAAATATAATCCAATTCTTTTTCTGGAATTCCTATCCCATTATCCTCTATTGTAATATATATTGATGTTTCTTCTGAGGAAATAAGTATTTTTATTTGTTTATCTTCTTTTTCTTCTAAAAAAGCATCAATAGAATTCTCAATTAAATTTATTAATACAATATTTAGAGTTTCCGTATTAATTAGTATTTCTCTTCTTCCTTTTAATTGAAATTCATATTGAATATTTTTTGTTTTCATCTTAGTTTCCATTAAAGTTATTATATTCTTAACAATGCTTTCTATATCTTCTTGAGTACACTTATCTGTAGAATTTCTAGAAAAGTGAAGTAAATGTTCTATTAAATTATTGATTCTCTGTATAGAACTTTCCATCATGCTAATTGCCTTTTCTTGAGAATTTAAAGATATTTTCATTTTCATTAGATATAAACCATTTCTAATAATTCCTAAAGGATTTCTGATTTCATGAGCTAGACCCGCCGATATTTGCCCTATAGTTATCATTTTATTTTCCTGATGCAGTTTTCTTTCAACAATCAGTCTTTCTGTAATATCCTCTATACTTAAAATTCTAAGAATTTCTTCTTTTGATATATAGGGAGAAATTTTTATTTCATAACATTTATTCTTAAAAGTATTCCTAAAATTACAGCTAGAATTTATAGAAAGAACAGTATGATTTTTGAATAATTCATCTAAAAATACGAAATCATAAACTCTGTTTCCAATAATTTTTTCTTTGTCCCTTTGAAGTAATTTTAGAGCAGATTCGTTACATTCTATAATCATATTTGTATCATTGATAATAAACAAAGCCGTATCTAGACTATTTAAAATAATATTGATATTTTTTTTATTTTCTTCAATTTCTCTTGTCTTTTCTACAACACTCTTTTTTAAAAAATAATTCCATAAATACAATCCCATTAAACATAAAACTAAAATCATAGCAATGTGAACAAAAGATTCAAAGTCTCTTTTCTCTCCTCGAATAGATTCTGAAATTCCAAACCACTTTTGTTGAACTTTTGAAACAATATGGTTTTTTTTCATTTGAAGAATTCCTTTATTCAAAATAGACAATAACATAGAATTTTCTTTATTAACTGCTAAAACTACATCTTTTTCATATAAAAGGCTAATATTATATTTTTTTGTCTCATAAACATCATATTCTCTCCAATACGTAGAAATGACGACTTCATCTCCTATAGCTGCTTCCACTAGTCCTTGTTTCAATAATTCTAAGACTGTTTTTGTATCTTTGACGAAAACAAACTCTGGAGAGCCTTGTTTTTTACTTTTTAAAAATTCAGTGATATATTCTTCTGCCAAATCTCCCTTAGGAATTGCAACTTTTTTTCCTGACAAATCAAAAATTTCCAACATTTGATTTTGTTTCTTAGGAGAAATTATTACTGTTTTTAAACGATAAATAGGAATAGAAAATTTAAATTCTCTAGCACGCTTTTCACTAGGAAACATATCACATACATCTATTTCCTTCTTTCTCAAAGATTCAACCAATTCATAAAAAGGATACATCTCTATTGTGATTGGGCTTTCTGTTTCGAGAGAAAGAAAATTCACATAATCTACAATTAATCCAGCATATTTCTTATCCTTTTCATCATAATAAGAAATTGGAGGCGCCGTAAGATCTGTCCCTAAACGAATTGGAACATGGGAAATTAAATATTGCTTTTCTGCTTTACTCAAAGGAACAGAATATTTTAAATATACTGGCAAAGTAATTCCATATTTTATCAATATAACTTGATTCAATAAAATACTGCAAATGAATAACATAAAAATAAATATGAAATGTTTCCGAATCCCTCTCATACCATTTCCTCCTAAAGCAGCACAAAATTTCTTTAAAATAATCTTTAATTTTTTTTACTCCATGATTCCTCTCGTTGATATTTTTTACCTATATAAAAAAGTTTTACACTATATTTCAATGTAAAACTCCTTCTTTTTTTATTTTCCTTCTTTTTTTAACATTTTTTCAATATTTCTAGCTTTTTTATCAATCTCATTCAAACGAAATTCCAACGAATTCAGCAACCAAAATTGAAAATGCATGGACTTTTGAAAATCATAAAATAGCCAAATCACTTTCAAAACAGCAAGCAAGGTAGCGATCTCTAAGGTTTGTAACAGAGTCAAACGATTTAAAACAATCCCAACTACCAGAATAACTACAATCAAAATAATAAAAATTGCACTGATAATTTTATGCTGCGAATTATTTCTTCCCTCCGCTTTTCTTATTATTTCGCTAATCTGTTGTTTTTCCTTTTGATACTCTTGAAATTCCTCTTTTAAATGGTTATCAATCATAAAATTCCTCCTTTAGAATATAAAATCTCTTCCCAATACTACTCCTACCTTTGCAATAGGATTCAATTTTCTTTTATAAGAACTTGCTTTGACTTTTTGAATCACTTTTTGAACAACAATCTCTTCATATCCCTCTGCAAGCATTTCTTCCAAAGATTGCTTTTTATCCACAAATCTTTCTAAAATTTCATCTGCCAATTGATAGCTTAATCCCAATTCTTCCTCGTCTGTTTGCCCTTCCCATAAATCTGCACTCGGCTGCTTGTCAATAATTTCTTGAGGAACTCCCATATATCGTGACAATTCCCAAACATCTTTTTTATAAATATCTCCAATTGGATTGAAAGCACAGGCCATATCTCCAAATAGAGTTCCATATCCCAATAAAATTTCTGTCTTATTGGAAGTCCCAATAACAAGAGCATTTTCCAAAGCGGACTGATCGAATAAAATCGCCATTCTGGTTCTGGCCATATAATTTCCTCTCCTCAAAGAAGTCGCTTCCGCTTGCATGGAAAAATAAGCATCCACCATAGGAGTGATTTCTATCGTTTTTTCTTGTAAGCCCAAATCCCTCAATACCAAATTGGCATGCTCTATGCTTTCTTTACTGGAAGTTTTATAAGGCATTTTAACTGTCAAAACATTTTCCTTGCCCAAGGCCTTCACTGCCAAATAAGCAACAAGAGCCGAATCAATCCCTCCGGATAAGCCTAATATGACTTTTTGAAAGCCTGCCTGTTGCACCTGTTCTTGAATAAATTTTACTAACTTTTCTTCTAAGTCTCTCATTCTTTCTCTCCTATTTTTATTTCCAGAGAATCAACTCCAAATTTTCCTAATTTTCCACTGCGATAATCTCGCAACAGAGTATAGGCTGCCTGCTTTACATTCAATTCTCCACCTTTATTTAACATTGCCATACGAAGAGCAATCTTCTCCAGAATATATTCGGAAATTTCGTGATAGTCCTCTTCCTGCAGCTTATACCTCTCTCGTAGCACAGACCATTTTCCTAAAGATACCATTTTCGAAAGAAAAGTGCAAGCAACTTCTTCCAAAGGTAAAATTTCATCCTTAATCGCTCCCGTCATGGCCAAATGAAATCCCACTTCTCGATTTTCAAATTTAGGCCACAAAATTCCGGGAGTGTCCAATAACTCCAATCCGTCTTTTAGTTTTACCCATTGTTTTCCCTTCGTAAATCCGGGCTTGTTTCCAACTCCTGCACTGTTTTTTCCAACAATTCGATTAATAAGTCTTGACTTTCCGACATTTGGAATTCCTAAAACCATAATACGAATATTTACTTTTTTCAATCCCTTCGCATACAGCTTTTCTTTTTTCTCCTTGGAAACCTTATCAATACAAGCATAGAGTTGTTTTACATTGTAGCCTGTTTCTGCACTGATTTCCACAACAGCATCCGCTTTTTCTTGCTGCAAAAAGTATTCTTTCCATCTAGAAAGCTCTGATTTTTCTACCAAATCTGACTTATTCAATACCACAATTCTCTTTTTATTTTTAGCAAATATCGGAATATCCGGATTTTTACTGGAAAGGGGAATCCTTGCATCCACAATTTCCAATACTACATCAATCAGAGGCATATTTTCCTTAATCAAATCTTTCGTTTTTTTCATATGGCCCGGATACCAGTTAATCTCTGTCATCGACATCGTCATTCACACCCTTAATGATTAAAACAATTTCTCCTTTAATCGTTCTATTTTCTAATTTTTCCAATAATTCTCTCGTTTTTCCCCGTAAAATTTCCTCATAAATTTTTGTAATTTCGCGAACGATGACAAGCTCTCGATTTCCCAAATACTTCTCTATGTCTTTTAATGTTCTCATAAGACGAAAAGGCGACTCATAAAGAACAACAGGTCTTTCCTCTTCCGCCAGACGTTTGAATAAAGTCTGTCTTCCTTTCTTCTTCGGCAAAAATCCCTCAAAACAAAATCTCCTTAAGCTGATTCCCGCCACAGAAGTAGCAGCCGTCAGAGCGCTTGCTCCGGGAATAGGACTTACTTGAATTCCCGCTTTTAAAGCGGCATCCACCAATTCATACCCAGGATCTGAAATACAGGGAGTTCCCGCATCAGTGACTAAGGCAATATTTTTTCCTTCTTCCAATAACTTTATCATATCCGGAATACGTTTCATCTTGGTAAATTCATCATAACGATCTAATTTTGTAGAAATTTCATAGTATTGTAACAATTTGCGAGTGACTCTTGTATCCTCTGCAAAAATGTACTCCACTTCTTTTAAAATTCTCACTGCTCGAAAAGTCATATCTTCCAAATTTCCGATAGGAGTTGCTACAATGTATAACACTTATTTTTTCTCCTTCCCTTTTCCAGCTAAAATTCCTTCTAAAATTCCCTTTGCCACATTTAATTGCACATCCTTATGGGTGTCCACTTTCTTCGCTTCTTTGGAGCCTTTGATTTCTTGAATCAATTTCTTTTTACTTGCCTTATTTTCTTTTTCATCCACATTGGTAATCGCCCCGTCAAATAATAAATAATAATCCTTGTCTTCCACGGGAACATCGGGTTCAATTCCTTTTCCATGAATGGATACCCCACTTGGAGTATAATATTTCGCTATAGTAATTTTAATTCCATCTCCATCCGGTAAAGGTAGCAGAGTTTGAACGCTTCCCTTTCCAAAAGTTTTCTCTCCGACCAACATTCCTCTTTTATTATCTTTAATAGCTCCTGCCACAATTTCTGAGGCAGAGGCACTTCCTCCATTTACTAAAATCACAAGTGGAAAATCCCCGTAATATTTTCCCTCTCTTCTTGATATTTTTTCTTTTCCGTCCCTTCCTTTGACGCTGACTACCTTTCCTTCTTTCAAAAACATGGAGGATACTTTAATTGCCTGATCTAAAGCTCCTCCGGGATTACTTCTTAAATCAAATACCAAAGCTTTCATTCCCTTTGTCTGTAAATCTTCTAAGGCTTTTCGGAGATCGGAATAGATATTTTCTCCAAACTGTGTCAATCGTAAATATCCAATTTTGTCATCCAACATTCGATGTTTCACATATTTTAATTGAATAGTTTCTCTCTTTAAGTTAAATTCTAAAAGTTTTTCCTTTCCCTCTCGTTGCACTTTCACAATCACAGAAGTTCCTGCCGTTCCTTTTAATTTTTTAACGCATTCCTCTGTTGTTAAATTATATGTGGAAACTCCTCCAATGGAAACAACTTTATCTCTTGGACGAATTCCCGCTTTGAAAGCAGGAGCATCTTCAATTGGAGAAACAACGGTTAAAGCTTCATTTACTTTCTTTTGCACTACCATTCCGACCCCAACATACTTTCCTCGTACATCTTCTTCAAAGCTTTCCAACTCCGCCTTTGTAAAATAAGTAGAATGAGGATCTTCCAAAGACTCCACCATTCCTTTCAAAGCTCCCTGCATCAAGGTTTTTCTGGAAAATTTATGTTCTCCCGTATCCACATAATTTTCATTTATAATATCCATAATATCCGATATTTCTTTCAATTCTTTTAAATTCGTTAAAAAGCCAACTCGATTTTTTTCTTTTGCGAAACAAATACTAGATGCTAATAAAAAGAAAATACATACATACTTATTGACTACTCTCATCTTAAGCCTCCCATTTTTTTTGCCTTTATTAATATCTCATCCCATTCTAAAGTAAAGGCTGCTTTCCGTTTAGAAAAACAAGAAATATATTCCACATTTCCTTTCCCTCCTAAAATAGGAGAAACTTCTATATTTTGAATAAAAAATCCATTTCTTTCTGCTACTTCTATTACTTTTTTTAATATTCCCTGATGAGCTTTGCTGTCACGGACAATTCCTTTTTCTAAAAACTGCTTTTCTACTTCAAACTGTGGCTTAATCAGTAAGAGTAATTTTCCTTCTTCCGTTAAAAAAGGCAATAAATATGGAAAAATCCCACAGACAGAGATGAAAGAAACGTCCATAACCATATAATCTACAGCTTCTCCATCTAAAATATTCCAATTCAATTCCTTTATATGACACTGCTCTATCGATTTGACCTGTGGATGTTGCCTCAGTTTCCAGGCCAATTGATTGGTTCCCACATCCAAAGCATACACATAGGCAGCTCCTTCCTGTAAGGAACAGTCCGTAAAGCCCCCTGTAGAAGCTCCAATATCAAGAACTCTTTTTCCTTGGAAAGAACAAGCAAAACTGTCAATCGCCTTTTTTAATTTGAAACCGCCCCGACTGACATAGGGATTCTCCTGCCCCTTAATTCGAATTTTCATATCTTCCGAATATTGTATTAAACTTCCCGGCTTTTCTATTTTTTGCTCATTTACAATTACAGCTCCTAACATAATCAATCGTTTTGCCTTGTCTATACTGTCTACATATCCATATTTCCATAAAATCTGATCTAATCTTTCTTTCATTCTTCCCTCTATTTTTTTTCTTTAAAAATAGCTTCATCTTCAAAATAAGGAATTAATGGGTTTTGTAATATCAATTCCTGAAATCCTTGCTTATCCACTAATTGTTTTAATTTTTTAGTTTCTTCCACTCGAAGAACAAAAAACTTATCTCCCAAAGGTACTTTTTTATTTTTTTGATAATAGTGAATGAGTTGTCCAATCGTAGAAAGTTTTAATTCATTCCGAGAACGTTTTAAACGATCTTTGATGACTCCTGGTGTACAGTTTAGCCTTTGACAAATTTCCTCCAAACTATATCCTTTATCAATATACGCTAAAATACTGTCTGCTCCAATCGGATTAATTCTATGATATTTCGCAGAATACATATCTCCTTTATACACGATGCAAGCTTCTTTTGTAGAAGGTTGTACCTTACCCCACCTGCCATGATGAGAAATCACAATATGACTGATTCTTTTTTTTATCGTCTTTTTCAAATAAAATCCTGTTTTCTCTTCCACTTCTTTCAAAACTTCTTCCACTTCTTTCAGAATATAATCCGGATTTTTTATCATCATCTGGGAATGGGATAGATTTTCTTCCTGTTCTCGAATACTGGCTTTACTAATATCATGGATAATCACTCCCACGGTAATGGCAAAAAAATCCAGCTTTTTACTAGCATTTTCTAAGGTTTTATACTGTCTTTCAATTTCTTCAATGGAAAGATTTAATACATCGTAAGTGTGAGTAGAAACTTTTACTCCTTGATCATCATATAATTCCAATGCTTTGACTAGATCCAATTGTAACAATTCTTTTATAAAATAGTATGATTTCTTATTCTTTTCCTCCATTTACAGTTTCCTCTATTCTTCTTAAAAGTTTTGCCCCAGATAAACCATACTCTTCTAATAATTCCTTCCTTTGCCCATGACCTATAATAAAAGAACGCAAAGAAATACTATCTATTTTTCTTTGAATCCCCATACTATCTAATTCATTTAATAAATATTGAAAAAAAGATGCTTCCTTATAATTTTCCTCACATACGATAATGTTTTTATATTGAGAAAAATGGTTTTTAATATACTCTTTATCCAAAGGACGCAAACTAGCTGCAGCTACGATAGTAGTTCCCGATAACTTCAAATCCAATATTTCTTTTAGCATGGAACCCACTGCAATGAATAAAGTATTTTTTCCCGATTGTATCTCCTGCCATTTTCCGAATTCCCATTTTTTAGTGTCCGGATAAGAATATGCCCTGTCTCTTGGAATGCGAATGGCCAGAGGTCCCTCCTGATATTCTAAAGAGAAATCCAAAATTTGTTCTAATTCTTCCTTTGTCGTAGGATTCAGTACCATGATGTTTGGAATACTCAACAAAAAAGATAAATCATGCAATCCATGATGTGTCTTTCCGTCTTCTCCCACAATTCCTGCCCTATCAATGATGAAACGAACTGGTAAATTTTGAATGGAAACATCATGAACAATTTGACTGAAACTTCGTTGTAAAAAGGTAGAATAAATACAAAGATACGGTTTTTTCCCGGAAATAGCAAGCCCGGCAGCCATCGTTGCGGCAAAACCCTCTGCAATGCCTGTATCCAAAACTCTTTCCGGATATAGATCCGCCATTTTTTTCAAACCGGTTCCACTTAACATTCCTGCAGTAATGGCAAATACCCTTTCGTCTCGTCCGGAAAGCTCTTTTATTTTGTTTCCAAAAATACTGGAATAGCTTTCAGAAGAATTCACTACAGAGCCTGTTGATAAGTCAAAAGGAGCTATCCCATGAAATTTCTCCGTATTTTTTTCAGCAAATTTGTATCCTTTTCCTTTGACTGTTTTCACATGTAAAAACAAAGGTCCCTTTCTCTTTTTTGCCTTAGATAAGGTATCTACCAATTCCTTAATATTATGCCCGTCAATCGTTCCTAAAAAAATATATCCAAAATTTTCCGCCACATTACTTGGAAATAAAAAATTTTTAACCGAAATTTCCATTCTTTCCAAAGTATCTTTGATTGCCCTCGCTTGAATTTTATCAACAAAAGCTCGAATTTCATTTCGTAAAGACAAATAATGAGAACTCAACATAACTTTTCTCAAAAATTTGGACAAAGAACCCACATTTCGTCCAATTGACATTCCATTATCATTTAAAATCACAAGAATATTTTCAATTTTTTCTCCGCCAATATAATTTAAAGCTTCCATGGAATGTCCATTTGCAATCGAAGCATCCCCCACGATAACCACAATTTGCTTTTCCGGATAGGCCTTTGCTATTCCCACTGCAGCTGCCAAGGCAGTTCCTGCATGTCCTGAAATAAAATGATCCCAGGAGCTTTCAGAAGGATCCGAAAAGGGACCAACTCCTCCTCTTGTTCTCAAAGTGGAAAATTCCTGCTCTCGATCCGTTACTAATTTATGAACATAAGCCTGATGCCCTACATCAAATAATATTTTATCCTGTGAGAAATCAAAAACATGATGCAATGCTAAGGTTAATTCCACAACTCCCAGATTAGAAGCTAGATGCCCTCCGGTTTGGCTGACTGTCTGAATCAGTGTTTTTCTTATTTCAACTGCTTTTTTTTCTAAGTCTAACACCTTTGCCCCCTATATCCTTTCTCTTATAAAGCTTTTAATTCTAAAGAAATTACAGGTTTTTCTTTATTTTCTTTAAATATAATAATGGTTCTACCAATCATATCTACGACATGAAACCTTGTTTCTTGTAATAACTGCTCATAGATTTCTTCTTTTTTCGTTTCACAATTTTGTAAAATTTTTACTTTTATCAATTCTCTGGAATCAATAGCGGACAGAATACTGTCAATCACAGTTTCCTGTAGACCATCTTTTCCGATTCTTACGATAGGATTTAATTCATGTGCCTTCTTTTTCAAAAATGCTCTTTGTTTACTTGTTAATTTCATAATTCTCCTTATCTTTTTCTTTATAGTTCTGTAATAATTGGTAAAATCATGGGATTTCGCTTGGTTTTATTATAGAAGAATTTCGCTGCACAATCTTTGACATTGTTTTTTAATAATCCCCATTCTTTCGGAAGATATTTTTCGGAAAATGGTATCTTCTCTTCCAATAAGTCAGATGCCTCTTTCATTAATTCTTCCGCATCTTTCATATAAACAAAACCTCTTGTTGCAATTTCAGGTCCTGCAATAATCTTTCCTGTTTTTCGTTCAATGGTATATGCCACGACAACAATACCATCTTGAGAAAGTTGTTGTCTATCTTTAATTACGGCACTTCCAATATCGCCAATTCCCAATCCGTCAACCAAGGTTTCTCCGGCAGTAACTTTTCCATTGATCTTTGCATAATTTTTTGTCACTTCCACTTTGTTTCCATTTTGAGTAATTAAAATATTATTCTTGGGAACCCCTGTTTCCATTGCTGTTTTCATATGAGCCTTTAACATTCTCAATTCTCCATGAACCGGCATGAAATGTTTCGGCTTAATTAAATTTAACATCAACTTTTGTTCTTCTTTGCTTCCATGTCCGGAAACATGAATCCCGGCAATTTTTTTAAATACAACTTCAGCATCAAATCGTAATAAATTGTTGATGTTGCTGGAAGCCGCCTTTTCATTTCCGGGAATGGGAGTCGCCGAAATAATGACTGTATCCCCCTCTTTAACTTTAATATGCTTGTGCATATTCTTAGCAATTCTGGAAAGTGCTGCCATAGGTTCTCCCTGTGTTCCGGTACATAGAATAACCACTTTATTATCTTTTAATTTATCCACCTCCGCCAAAGAAACCAAAGCTCCCTCCGGAATATTCAAACAACCTACCGTCGGAGCAATCTCAAATACTTTCACTAAACTTCTTCCGTCAATCGCGATTTTTCTATGATTTCTCACTGCAATATCAATAATTTGTTGAATTCTATGAATATGAGAAGCAAAAACGGCAATGATAATTCTTCCCTTTGCTCTCATAAATTCTTGTTTAAATGCTTCTCCAACACTTTTTTCTGACGGAGTAAATCCCTCGACTTCCGAATTTGTGGAATCGGACAATAATAAATCCACTCCCTCATCTCCCAACTCTGCCAATCTTGCAAAATCAACCCCGTCTCCATCTACCGGTGTCAAATCAATCTTAAAATCTCCTGTATGAAACACATGTCCTGCCGGAGACTTGATCGACACCGAATAAGAATCCGTAATGGAATGCGTTACCTTTACAAATTCCACGCTAAAATACTTTCCTACTTTTACCTTTGTTCTACCGGTTACTACCTTCATTTTTGGTAATTTTTTGGAAAGTCCTACATTGTCAAATTTTGATTTCACAAAAGCCATTGTCAATTTTCCCCCATAAATTGGAATATCCTTTCCAATTTTCTCATATAAATAGGGTATGGCTCCAATATGGTCCTCATGAGCATGAGTAATAAATACTCCTTTGATCTTTTCTTTATTATTTTCTAAAAAGGTAAAATCCGGAATGACTAAATCAACTCCCGGCAAACTTTCATCTGGAAAAATTGCCCCCACATCCACAACAATAATTTCATCCTTGTATTGCAATACCGTCATATTTTTCCCGACTTCTTCCAATCCTCCTAAAGGAATGACAAACATTTTATCTTCCTTTTTGGAAGGAAGAGATTTACTTCCTGTCTTCTTAGTTTCTTTTTTTTCTGCTTTTTTTTCATTTATTTTCATTTCTTTTTTCAAATTTACTTGTTTCTTTTTTTTCGGTGATTTTAACTCATCTATTTCATTTTTAATATTCTTTAATGCTTTTCTAATATTGTCAAATCCACCCTTTCCATCCTCTAATTTATTCATTTATTGTTTCCTCCGTTTTTTCTATCTTTGGTGGGGGATTCTTCATTTCATCATATTTATCCATAAATTTTTTCGTCATCCCTCCTGCAACAGCTCCTCCCCCTCCTGCTGCTGTCAATAAAGCTGTAAATACAATTTCCGGATTGTCTGCCGGAAAATATCCCGCTACCCAAGCATGAGTCGTTTTCGACTGTGAATTTTGTGCCGATCCACTCTTGGCAGCTACTAAATATTTAGGATTTCTTAAAATTCTTGTAGTCCCGTTGTCCTGTGAAACTGTTGCAATCAGTGCCTCATTGATAATATCATAATATTCTTTGGGAACCCCTTTCACTTCCATTCTTTTCCCTACTACCTTTTCTCGTTTTTTCGTTTTTACATCTTCCAAATACTTTACCAAGTGCGGAGAATAGGCATAGCCTTTATTCGCAATGATGGAATAGGCTTTCGCAATCTGAAGAGGGGTTACCAAATCATAGCCCTGTCCAATGGACATCAGGATAGTATCTCCTTTTACCCAAGAAGCTTTTATTTTTTTCTTTTTCCAATCCGGTGTAGGAATGGATCCTACTCTTTCTCCGGGAATATCAATCCCCGTAGGACTTCCCAATCCAAATCTCTTTGCCATATCGGCAATCGGCTTGTATCCGACTTGATCTGCCAAACGATAATAATAAGGATTGGCAGATTCGACTAAGGATTTTTTCATATCGACCAATCCATGTCCTCCACGTTTCCAGGCTCGCCACTTCCATTTTCCAATTTGATAATATCCTGTAGCATCCAAATATTTTTGTTTGGGATCAATCCCACTTTCCAAAAATGCCAATGCGGAAATAACTTTGAATACAGAACCGGGTGGATATTCCCCTGCAACCGCTTTATTTCCTAAAGGTCTTCTCTTATCATTCATAATTTCATTCCAAACCGCCTGGCTGATTTGAGAACTGAACATATTCAGAGAAAAAGTGGGGTAACTTACCAAAGTGATAATTTCTCCTGTTTTTGCATCTAAAGCAATAAAAGCTCCCGCTCTTCCTTCCTCTCGATATTGTTCTTCCATATATTGTTGTAATTCCATATTTAAAGATAGATGAAGATTTTTTCCGGGAACAGGATCTCTTCTGTCCATTTTTCTCTGAATTTTATTAAAAGCATTGACTTCAATGTACTCATAGCCGTCTTCTCCTTTTAACGCTCTATCATACTGCTTTTCCAGACCTTCTTT
>UMKD01033345.1_pt1 | contig 35307 bp, 30 predicted proteins | sample 1966221 | NCBI WGS metagenome assembly UMKD01 (sample SAMEA4836167, study PRJEB28245) | human gut metagenome | biome: gut microbiome; material: fecal sample | place: Denmark | collected 2008
ACGCAGGAGGTCGCGAGTTCGAGCCTCGTCACTCCCGCCATTTTATTTTTTGGAACATTAGAGATTACAGAGAAGTAATCTCTTTTTTTGATTTGTAAGGAAATTATAGAATGAATTTTAAGATTTCTTTTTTGAAAAAAGAAAATGAAAAAATACTTTTAGAATTTTCTGGAAAGAAAAAAATAATGTTTTATTTCAAGAGTTTATACACATATCCGGGTTTGAATGAAATTACAAAACTCGAAATAAAAAGGTGGGAGTCCACCTGAATTTTTTATCCATTGTTGATTAGTTTGTCGATTTATGATAAGATAAACTCGAAATAAAATGGTGGAAATCCACCGAAATTATTCTTGTGAGGTGGCTATATGATAATTAAACGAGATTATTATCTGAAGAAAATTATAGATAAAAGAGAGAACGGCAGGATAAAGATTATTACAGGGATAAGAAGATGCGGGAAATCATATCTGTTATTTCATTTGTACCAAGAGTACCTATTATCCAAAGGCGTCAAAGAAGAACAAATCATATCGATTGCACTTGATGAAATAGATAATCTTGAATATAGAAATCCATTCAGATTGAACGAATACATCAAGGAAAAAACTAAAAACAGAAATCAAAAATACTACATTTTTATTGATGAAATTCAATTATCTGTGGCTGTAAGCAATCCTTATATTGACAGTAAAGAAAAGAATGTAACCTTTGTTGATGTCTTGCTCGGGCTTATGAAACACAGCAATTTGGACATTTATGTAACAGGCAGTAATTCTAAAATGCTTTCATCCGATGTGCTTACACAGTTTCGAGATCGTGGGGATGAGATACATGTAAATCCTCTGTCATTTGCAGAAGTTTATGATTTGTACGAAAACAAAGAGTTGGCTTTTGAGCATTATACGGTGTATGGAGGTATGCCGTATATCTATAGCTTAAAAAGTGATGAGGAAAAGAGTCAATACTTGAAAGACTTATTTCAAGAAACATATATAAAGGATATTCTTGAAAGGAATAACATACAAAATGAGAAGGAAGTACTTGAATTACTGCTTGATTTCACATCTTCCGCCATTGGCTCACTCACCAATCCGACTAAACTTTCAAGAAGATTTTTGTCGGAGAAGCAAATAAAAATATCTTCCAACACAATCTCTAAATATCTTAGTTTCTTTGAGGAGGCATATGTTATATATCATGCCAATAGATATGACGTTAAGGGTTCAAGATATTTCTCAACACCATTAAAATACTATTTTGCGGATATAGGTCTTAGAAATGCAAGATTGAATTTTAGGCAGGTAGAAGACACACATATTATGGAAAACATCATCTATAACGACTTGCTTCGTAGAGGATACAATATAGATGTTGGTGTTGTTGAACACGATTTTAAGAAAGACGGGAACAGAAAAAAGGTTCAGCTTGAGGTTGATTTTGTTATAAACAAAGGGCATCAAAGGTACTATATTCAATCGGCTTTGAATGTAGACAGTACAGAGAAAAGAGAGCAAGAAACGGCATCACTTAAGAAAATAAATGATGCATTTAAGAAGATTGTGATTGTAAGGAAGCGCATTATTCCTAAACATGATAATGACGGTATTTTATACATTGGAGTAGAGGATTTTTTGCTTAATGAAGCTATCATAGATTTATAAAAACATATTTGTTGAGCGAACTAACGAAGGAACAATTATCATATATCAATATGAAATGTGAAAGCTGATGTTGGGAATTTTCAAAGAAATGATCAATATGACTTTTGGCAGAAACTTGTAGAGAGATACTTCAAAAAATCCAAGAATAGGACCGAATAATATGATTTTTTGAAAAATGTGATATTTATCTCTTTATTTATCAAAAAAATGTGTAAAAAATCACATTATTTTTAAAAAAAGTGTGATATAATATAAATATCAAAAGTTAGGAGGTATTTTATGAAAAGATTTATCATGAATCATTTAATGGAATGGAAAAATTCAAAATATAGAAAACCTCTTATTTTAAAAGGAATTAGACAGGTAGGAAAGACTTGGGTTTTGAAAGAATTTGGAAAAATATACTATGAGAATACAGCTTATTTTAACTTTGATGAACATATGGAGTATCGTCAATTTTTTGAAACTACAAAAGATGTGAAAAGAATTTTACAAAATTTAATGTTAATCAGTGGAGAAAAAATAAAGCCGGGCAAAACTCTTCTTATTTTTGATGAAATTCAAGATTGCCCTGAAGTCATCAATTCCTTAAAATATTTTTATGAAAATGCACCGGAATATCATATAACTTGTGCAGGTTCTCTTTTAGGAATTACTCTAGAGAAGCCATCTTCATTTCCGGTTGGAAAAATTGATTTTTTAAATATGTATCCAATGACTTTTTGTGAATTTTTGATTGCAAATGGAGATGAAAATTTAAAACTTTATTTAGATTCGGTGGAAGAGATAGAAAAAATTCCGGATGCTTTCTACAATCCTTTGTATGAAAAATTAAAAATGTATTATATAACAGGCGGAATGCCTGAGGCGGTTTATCTATGGACAAAAGAAAGAGATACAGAACAAATGATAAAAAGTCTCAATAATATTATAGAGGCGTATGAGAGGGATTTTGCAAAACATCCCAATATAAAAGAATTTCCAAAGATATCTATGATTTGGAAATCCATTCCCTCTCAACTCAGTCGTGAGAATAAAAAATTTATTTATAAAGTTGTGAAAGAGGGGGCGAGAGCTAGAGAATATGAGGACGCTTTGCAATGGCTTGTAAATGCTAATCTTGTTTCGAAAGTTTACAGAATTTCAGCTCCTAAAATTCCTCTTTCCGCTTATGACGATCTGTCGGCATTTAAAATATATATGGCAGATGTTGGAATCTTAAATAGACTTTCTTTACTATCTCCCAGAGCATTTGGAGAGGGAAATAGATTATTTACAGAATTTAAAGGAGCTTTGACAGAAAATTTTATTCTTCAAAGTTTGATTCCTCAATTTGACATTTCTCCTAGATACTGGTCAGATAATATTCATGAAGTTGATTTTATCATACAAAAGGAGAATGATATTTTCCCAATAGAGGTCAAGGCGGAGAAAAATACAAAGAGTAAAAGTCTTTTTAAATTTAAAGAAAAATATTCGGAAGATATAAAATTGAGAGTGCGATTTTCCTTTGACAATTTAACATTGGATGGAGATTTATTAAACATTCCCCTTTTTATGGTGGATTATACTACAAAAATAATTGACATTGCATTGAAAAAATGAATACTCCATAAAAAATAAGCTTGCTGTTTCTTATTTGTTGCCAGAATTTTATTTTTATGTTATCATCATAAAAATAGCAATCTGAAGATAGAGGTGGAGGATGGAATTCATACAACAAGAATTTTTGGGGAAAAATCAAGAGATTTATACGATAAAAATAGCTCAAGAAGAAGATGCAAAAGCTCTTTTGGAACATTCTAAAAGAGTCAGAGGGGAAACGGATTTTTTATTGACATACCCGGAAGAATTGACAATGACAGAGGAAGAAGAAAGGGAAATGTTAAAATCATTTCAAAAAACGCAACGTCAATTTATTCTTTGTGTGTATTATAAAGATAAAATAATTGCCAGTGCAGGGATTATGCCGTGGATGGAGAAGAAAAAAGTTTTGCATAGGGCGAGTTTTGGAATTTGTGTAGAAGAGAAGCATTGGGGAAACGGAATTGGAAAAATACTGACACACAATTCTATTCTGTTGGCTTTTGAATTAGGATATGAACAAATAGAATTGGGTGTATTTGCCGATAATTATAGAGCTAAAAAAATGTATCATGAGTTTGGGTTTCAAGAATGGGGAAGAATTCCAAAAGCTTATCGCTTGAAAGACGGAAGCTACCATGATGAAATTTTAATGGGCTTGAGAAAGGAGTGGCTATGAAAGCTTTAATAGGAATTACAGGGAGTATTATCACTTGTGGAGGAGATGATATTTTTTCCGCTTATGAAAGAGCTTATGTGAATGATGACTATATTTCGGCAGTCGAAAAAGCAGGCGGAATTCCAATCATATTACCGATTGTAGAAGAGGAAGAAAATATAAAAGAGATGGTATCTCGAGTGGACGCTGTTCTTTTATCGGGAGGATATGATATAGATCCCAGTTACTGGGGAGAAGAAATTGGAAGGAAATATCAAAGAATTTATCCGAGAAGAGATCGCTATGAAATGTTAGTGATTCGCTATGCGAAAGAAATGCAAAAGCCGGTATTGGGAATTTGTCGAGGGCATCAAATGATCAATGTTGCTTTCGGTGGGAGCTTGTATCAGGATATTTCAGAAATTCCGGGAGCTTATATTCAACATGTGCAGCAGGCAAACTATTATGAAGCAACTCACGGGATTATAGTTGAAGAGGACAGTTTTTTGGCAAAGAGCATGGGACAAAAAGGAAGAGTGAATTCTTATCATCACTTGGCAATTAAGGATTTAGGAGAATCTTTAAGGATAGTAGGAAAGGCTCCTGATGGAGTGATAGAAGCGATTGAATGGATTACAGAGGAACAATTTTTTGTAGGAGTACAATTTCATCCGGAAATGATGCACCGTCATCATGCATTTGCTTTAAATATTTTTAAGGATTTTATGGAAGAAGTAGAAAAGAGAAAAAACGAGAAAGAGATGTCTACAAAATAAAAAAATATCATTGTTTATTTATTGTAAGAATATGATATTTAAGATACTTTTCCTAATATAGAATATCAAAAATGTATTGTTCATCAAGTAAGAAATACCTGAAGGTATGTTGCTTATAAAAATGTGAAGCATTGCAAAGATACCCAAGAACTTGAAAATCAAATAGATGAAATGGTTTATGATTTATATGAATTAACAGAAGAGGAAAAAGAATTGGTAAAAAATTTTTAACAAAGGAGAAAAAAATGCAAGATTTAGTGAATGAATTTAAAAATTTATATACTGAATTAGAAACAGAAGTAAAGAAAAAAGATTCTAATATAGGATATCATAAAAAAAATGGTCTAAGTATTGAAGAAAGTTTTTTATTTACAACTGAAAACGAAAGAATGTTTGTAAAAATATGTAAAGATATGAGAAATATACTCTTTCACCATAAATCTAATTTTAAAGGAAAAGCTGTAGATTTTTTTATTCCAAAGGAAGAAATAGTAGAAATTTTAAAAAATCTGATTAATAAAATTAAAAGACCTAGATTAGTTAAGGAAATCTATCTTCCTTTAAAAAAGGTCTATTCAAGAAAATTGGATGATTTAATTTTTCCAACTATGAAAGAAATGAGTGAAAAAATTTATACACATGTTCCCATACTAAATAGTCAAAATTCTGTTATTGGTGTTTTTAGTGAAAATACAATTTTTTCTTACTTATTGGACGAAGAAATTATAGAAATTCCTAGAGATATGAAATTTAAAGATTTAAGTAAGTATTTAGATACAGATAAACATCTTTCAGAAGTTTTTAAATTTATAAAACTTTCTTCTGAGATATCAAAAGTTAAGGATATATTCGGAAATGAACTAAAAGAGAATAAGAGAATAGGAATGATTTTTATAACTCAAAACGGAAAGAAAGAAGAACCACTTTTAGGAATTTTAACTCCTTGGGATTTAGCAGGAGAACAAGCAGAAAATTAATAAAAAAATATTAATATGTGAAACCGAGAATATGGAGTGTGTGAACTTTTTTCTGTAAATTTACCTTCTATGGTTTTGAATAAAAATAAGTTAGAGTTAGAAGATTTTAACTCTCTAAAAATAATATAGTAAATCATTCAAAAAATGTCAAAAGCGCTTCTGAAATAAAAGCGTTTTGATGAGAGTATGAGAGGATGTGAATTTTTTGTGTTCCTCTTTTTATATAGAAAATTTTCTTTAGACTTTCCTCAATTTTTTAGAGGCATTGTTTTTCTTAGACCTGCATGGTTATTAGATACAAAGTTTTTACTTTAGTGGGTTTCTATAAAAATATCCTTCCATGATAATTGATTTTACTATAGAAGGCTAAAATTTACAGACTATTTTTCACACAACTGAAAAAGCTCACCTGTATGATTGGGTGAGCTTCTGTTTTATAAATTAGGATTTACCGTTTTTTCGATGAATTCAATGACTCGTTGAAAATCTTCTTCATTCGGATGTCCTTCTGCATCCAAAACAATTTGCTTCATATTTGGTACAAACTTATGTACGATATTTAAAGGGAATTTGTCCATTTTTTGTTTTAAATCCTCCGATACTTTTCCTCTGACTAAGACTCCGCCTTTAAAATGATTATCCTTTTCGCACAATTTCGTGACATTCCTAATACACTTTTCTGCATGGAAAGAAGTAGGAGATTCTCCCAAAGTTCCAATAAAGTAAAGATTTTTATCTTTTAATTTGGAAAGAAATTTTCTTGTTTTGGCATCTGCCGTTCCCTTATCCACCCAATATCCGATAATGACATTTTCCACCTTTGTCCAATCGACAGTGTCTTTTTCTTCTACCCGGATGAGTTGTTTTTCTTGTTGTAGATGTTCAAATGCTACTTCACAAACTTTTTTTGTATTTCCTGTTAAGGAAGAATAAATGATAACTGTTTTCATTTGAAATCACTCCTTCTTTTATTTTTTGCAAAATCAGTATAGCATAGATTATTTATTATTCCTATATTTTTATTTTTCTTATCTTAAAAAAAATATTTATATTGACATAAGAGATAAACTATATTAAGATATTTTATAAACCAAATTAAATGGATGTGATAGTTATTGTGAAAAGAAATATTCTTTTAGGAATTGCGTGGATTTCGTTAATCTTGGGAGGAATCGGAATTTTTCTTCCTCTGTTACCTACAACACCCTTTATCTTATTGAGTGCTTTTTGTTTTCAAAAATCTTCGGAAAGATTTCATCAATGGATTTTGAACAGTCCTATTTTTGGGAAATATATTCGAGATTATCAAGAACAAAAAGGAATTACTTTAAAGAATAAAATAGTCGCCATTACTTTTATGGCGCTTGGAATGTCATTTTCCGCTTATAAAGTGCCGAATACATATATGAGAATTTCTCTGGCGGTCATTTTTATAGCGGTTTCGTACCATATTTGGAAAATAAAAACCTTAAAAAAATAAAAATAAATAAATATAGGAGAGTGAAACAATGGCTTATTATTTTAAAGTTGGGGGACCTATTTTATGGGTCTTGTTTTTTATGTCAATAGGAGCTTTGGCAATTATCTTAGAGAGGGTTGTATTCTTTACTAGGACAGAGAAAAAAGTGGATATTGATTTTAAGAAAAATATTAATGATTTAATTTCTCAAGGAAAAGTGGAGGAAGCAATTCAATTGTGCGAAAGTAAAAAAGGTTCTGTGGCGGGTTCTATCCGAACTTTTTTGAAAAGAGCTAAAAAAGGTCAGGATGTACAAGATTATGAATCAATTATCAAAGAGATTATGTTGGAAAGTATGACACCCTTAGATCGTGGATTGAGTTCTCTGGAGGCTATTGGTAGTTTGGCTCCTATGTGTGGATTGTTAGGAACCGTGACAGGGATGATCAAAGCCTTTATCAATATTTCAAAAATGGGAGCCGGAGATCCTACGATCGTTGCAGATGGAATTTCAGAGGCTTTAGTAACAACAGCAGCAGGGTTATATGTTGCAATACCGGTGATTGCGGCTTATAATATTTTCAGTAAGATTGCGGCAAGAAGAGAAGATGAAGTGGATAAAATTGTAGCGAATATTATAAATATATTTAGGAGATAGTTATGGGAAGAAAAAATAGAAGAGGATCGTTGAAACCTGATTTGACTCCTTTGATTGATGTAATCTTCCTGTTGATTATTTTCTTTATGATTTCGACGACCTTTAATAATTATGGAACGATTCCGATTGAGTTGCCCAGCTCCACCGTGGAATCCAAAAAAGAAAATAAGGCAGTAGAAATTATCGTGGATAAGCACGGAAGATTTTATGTCAATACGGAGGGAAAAAATCAGGAAGTGACATTGGAAGATATTCCGAATCATTTGCAAGGAGTGGAAGAAGTTACAATTTCCGCCGACAGAGATATGAAATATCAAACAGTTATGAATGTCATGACAAAAGTGAAGGAACAAAATATTGCAAATATGGGATTAACATTCTATGAATAGGAGGAAATGGCTATGAAGAAATATCTAGTTCTTTCTTTTTGTATTCATATATTGTGTTTTTTAGGATTTTATCATCATGAAATGCACAAGGGAGAGGAAAAGCTTCCCTTAAATCAAGTAATTTCTGTCTCCTTTGTTGTAGAAAATCCACCTCCAAGTGATAATCCCGGGAGTCCTAATGTAGCAGATAGAGTTTTAGAAAAGAAAGAAAATTCTACAAATGAAAAGCCAAAAGAACAACCGAAAAAAGAAAAACCAAAGAAAGAAGAACAGGTAAAAGAAAAAACATTTGACAGTAAAATGGCAACGAAAGATGCCAAAGAAGTAAAACAGGAAGAAAGTTCAGCAGTTGAAGCGGATTCCGATAACAAAGAAAGCAGTGAAACAGGGAAGAGTTCAGGAAATGACAATCCATTCTACGGTTCTAATTTCCAAGCCAATGGAGACGGCTCTTATACCGCTCTTTCTTCGGAAGGAATTAACTATCAAATCTTACAGGAAGTGGAACCGGATTATCCTTCCCAAGCGGAAGCCATAGGATACGATCAGAGAATTTCTGTGAAAGTAAAGTTTTTGGTAGGACTAAAAGGGAATGTGGAGAATATTCAAATCGTAAAATCTCATAAAAAATTAGGTTTTGATGATGAAGTCATGAAAGCAATTAAAAAATGGAGATTTAAACCTATTTATTATGCAGGAAAGAATATTAAAGTGTATTTTGTAAAAGAATTTCACTTTAATCCACAATAGAAAAAATACAAGAAACGGAGAGAGAGGAAGATGAAAAAATTATGCTTACTATTCTTCCTCTTTCCTAATTTACTCTTTGCCGCTAGGGAAGATATTTTAGGAAAGTGGATTAGCAGCAAACATAAGGATGGCAATCAAATTATTATTGAAATTAGAGAAAAAGAGGACGGAAAGTTTTATGGAACCATGATAGGACAAACAGTGCCTTTTTATCAAGATGGAGAATTTCAAGGACAGGAAAAAATGGATTTAAAAAATCCGGATGAGAGTTTGAGAAAAAGAAAACTTATGGGACTGGAAATGCTTTATTCTTTGACGTACCAGGAAGATGCGAATCGTTACCGAGACGGAAGAGTGTATATTCCCGGAATGGGAAAAACCCTATATGCCAGTGTTCAAATTGAGAAAGATGTCATGAAAATAAAGGGAAGTTTTGATAAATCCGGTATCATTGGAAAAACTCAAATCTGGAATCGCTATGAGAAGTAGAAGGTGAAAGAATAAAATATTTATTATTGACAAATATACAAAAGATATATATTATATAAAAAAGAATATTTGTTTTAAAATATATTTATTATTATAAGAATATTAGAAAAGAGGAAGTACCATGCCAAGAAAGTCAGTGTATACAAGAGAAATGGTTTTAGAAGCAGCAGTAGAAGTATTTAAACATGAAGGATATGACAAGATTACTGTGAAAAATATTGCAAAACAATTAGGATGTTCTATTGCCCCCGTTTACGCTGCCTATACTTCTATGGAAGATTTAAAGAAAGATGTTGTAACAAAGGTTGGAGACACTCTGATTGCTTGTTTGGATGAAATTCCGGCTTCCTGTGATATTGTGGAAAATGAGCTTCCCATCACGGAAGAACAGAAAGGATTATTTGAGAGAATGTTTTCTGTAGTAGATCCTGAAAATGAAAAAGTGAAACAAAAATTTGAAAATTTGGTGGAAGAAGCTTTACAAAAAAGTGAAAATCCGGAAGAAAGTAGAATGTGTCTGTTTAATATTTTTATGAAAGCCATTTCGATTATGTCGGAGACGAGACATAAAAGATTTACAAAATCTGAAATTTTGTCTTTGATTGCACGTCATAAAAATTATATTTTAACTTTGAAGAAGAAAAAAGGATATGGAAACAGAAGAAAATGATAGAAGATAAAAGTATGTAAAAAAGAGATTCCAAAGAGATTTTCGGAGTCTCTTTTTTTATAATCTCTATCATAATTTCTTGTTTTTTATAGCAAAAATTGATATAATTAAAAGATAAGTTAAAGAAATAATCGGGTACTAAGGAGGGAATAAATATGAATTGGGAAGAAACAAAAAAAGTGTTACAAGAGAAAGAATTCGGTCAAAAGAAAAAATCTAAAATCGATGATAATCCAACTTCTATCAATACCGTGAACGGAATTCCTTTTTCTGAATGGGTTACACTGCATACGGAAGAAGAAATTATCACTTTATTACTCTCATTGGGAAATCGACGAGATCTTTCTATTTTTGATTAGAATTTATATTAAAAAATACAATAACTTTGGGAGAAAAACATGGAGAATATTTTTAGTAAAGTTGCAAAAGAATTTTCTTTTCGAGAAAATCAGGTGGAAAGTACGGTAAAATTATTGGATGAGGGGGCGACGGTACCTTTTATTTCGAGATACCGAAAAGAAATGACGGGAAATTTGGACGAAGTGCAAATTACAGCCATTTTAGAAAAGGTTCAATACTTAAGAAATTTGGAGAAAAGAAAAGAAGAAGTTCTACGCTTGATAGAAGAACAAGGAAAATTAACCGAAGAATTGGTACAGGCGATTGGAGCGGCGGAAAAATTACAAGAAGTGGAAGATATTTATTTCCCTTATCGAAAGAAAAAGAAAACCAAAGCGGACATAGCGATTGAAAAAGGCTTGGAAGCTTTGGCGGATTTTTTCCTGGTAGCTCATAATGTTGAAGAAATAGAAGGGAAGGCGGAAGAATTTCTGACAGAAGAAGTGCCAAATATAGAAGAGGCTATCGAGGGAGCAAAGTTAATTTGGGCACAACGAATTTCTGAAAAGGCGGAATACCGAGAAAGGATTCGAGAAATTTTACTGAAGTACGGTCAAATGAGTTCCAAAGAATCCAGAAAAGCGAAGGAATTGGATGAAAAGGGAGTATATCAAGATTATTATGACTATACAGAAGCTTTGGCAAAAATTCCTTCTCATAGAATTTTAGCGGTCAATCGCGGAGAAAAAGAGGGTATCTTATCGGTAAGTTTATTCTTGGAAGAAAAAGAAAAAAAGCATGTGGACAATTTGCTTTTGAGAAGTTTTAGCAAAGAAGAAGCTTTACAGGAGTTGTTTGTCGCTGTTGTTCATGATTCTTTTGATCGTTTATTATTTCCGTCTGTAGAAAGAGAAGTACGAAATATTTTAACGGACAAGGCAGAAGAGGAAGCAATATTGGTGTTTCGAGAAAATCTGAAGAATTTACTTTTACAGGCTCCCTTGCATGAAAAAACGATTTTAGCTTTGGATCCGGGATATCGAACCGGATGTAAGGTCGCTATTTTGGATAAGCACGGTTTTTATCAAGAAAATGATGTGTTTTTCCTGGTGGAAGGGATGCACCATGAAAAGCAATTGGAGACTGCTCGAAAGAAAGTGTTGCACTATATTAAAAAGTATGGAATTGATTTGGTGGTCATCGGGAACGGAACGGCTTCTCGAGAAACCGAGTCCTTCATCGCAAAATTGATACGGGAAGAAAATGTAGCAATAAAATATTTGATTGCAAATGAGGCGGGAGCTTCCGTGTATTCCGCTTCAAAGTTGGCAGCAGAAGAATTTCCGGATTTGGATGTAACTGTTCGTGGAGCTATTTCCATCGGGCGAAGAATTCAAGATCCTTTGGCGGAACTTGTTAAAATTGATCCGAAATCCATCGGGGTAGGAATGTATCAACATGATGTCAATCAGGGACGATTGGATGAGTCTTTGGATCAGGTCATCACGACGGTAGTAAATAATGTGGGAGCAAATTTAAATACGGCGTCATGGGCTTTGCTATCTCATATTTCAGGGATTAAAAAGACCGTTGCTAAAAATATTGTGGACTATCGAAAGGAACATGGAAATTTCACCAAACGGGAAACTTTGTTAAAAGTAAAGGGCTTGGGTCCGAAAGCCTATGAACAAATGGCAGGCTTTCTGGTCATTCCGGAGGGAGAAAATATTTTAGATAATACGATTATTCACCCGGAATCTTATCACATTGCGGAAAAAATGTTAGAAGAAATTGGATGTACTTTAGAAGAATATGATGAAAAGTTGGTAGAAACTCGTGAGAAATTAAAAAGTCTCAAAGTAGAGAAATTCGCGGAAAAATATGACTTCGGTTTGGAAACTTGTAAAGATGTGTACGAAGCTCTACGAAAAGACAGACGGGATCCGAGAGATGATTTCCAAAAACCGCTTTTAAAGTCCGATATTTTAAGTATTGATCATTTAAGCGTGGGAATGGAATTGGAAGGAACGGTTCGAAATGTCGTGAAGTTTGGAGCTTTCGTGGATATTGGTTTAAAAAATGATGCTTTACTTCATATTTCCGCTATTTCAGATGAGTTTGTAAGCGATCCGAGCAAAGTATTGTCGGTAGGACAAATTATTAAGGTGAGAATCAAAGAAATTGATAAAGAAAGAGGAAGAGTTGGATTAACACGAAAAAAGGAGTTATAGATGCAAATAAAAAGAGACTCTCTTTTGCTACGAATTATATTCTATAATGATATTGCCATTATTTTTACTTCCTTAGCTTTGGCTCTTGTATTCAGTTTAATGGTATTCAGCAGCATGGAGCAAAGACTTGCCGATACCGCAAGAGAAAAGGTATTTCTTTTGTACAAAGCCTATTTAATGGAGGCAAAAGATAGTCGTGAAACATTTCGTATGGCGACAAATTCTGTGTTTCAATTGGCAGGAACAGGGATTGTAAAAAATAATCGAGTATATTATGATCAAATTGCAAAAAATATCAGTCATGAGTTGATGAGACATTCGTATGAAACCTATTCCAACAGTTTCGTTACTTTGGTCAATGCAGAAGGAATTCTTTTGGGGAGCAATCGTTCCGAACGCCACTACCAGATGTTAGGAAAAAGTTTTATACAGGAATGGCAAAATTTCAAATATGATAGAAAGGATATTTTCTTTTACAAGAAAGATAAGCAGCTTTTTTTTCGGTTTATTCAAAATTTTTATGAAGCTCAACTTCATGACACTGTTTTTGTGATTTTAGATTTACCGGTGTCTTCCTATTCGATTGCGAATTTACGAGAATTTATAGGAATGAACGAAGAAGATAAGATTTTGGTTTCCGTGGCAGGACATTATCAATATGGAGATTTGGACTACGAAACGGGAGGAGAATTGTTGGATTCTTTTCAAATTACCCGTTTTGCTCCGGAAGGATTTGAGTATTTTTTCAATCAGAAAGAGATTAACAAGCATGCCTATTATATGGCTTTTTATAAATTACGGGATATTAATGGAAAGTATATTGCCAGTCTTGGAGTGGCTATTTCAAAAGAGAAATTTTTAACGACGAAGTATATGATGTCCGCTTTGATGATTTTTATGGTTTCTATTTTAATCGTGATCAGTACGACAGTCTGTACTAAACTATTTGCCAAATTATTACAACCTCTAACGGCTGTTTTGGATGCTGTCTACGACATTGGACGAGGAAATTATAAAATCAATTTGGAAGAGGATGCGGTATATGAAATTCGGAATTTATCCAATGCTATGGAAAAATTGGCAAGAAATATTTCCTTGAAAGAAAATCAGTTGAAGTTACACAATGATTCTTTGGAGAAAAACTTAAACCGAATTGATGCCATTCAGAAGATTTTAATGGGAGTAAATTTGGAGCAGGATTTTCGTGTCGGAATGAAAGGATTTTTATCCGCCTTGACCTCAGAGGCAGGTTTGGGATATAGTCGAGCGATTCATTTGGAATATGATAGAGAAAAAAATATATTACAGGCGAAAAATTTTGCTTTAAATAGCAGTTTAGTCGCAGAATGTTTGGAAGATAGAGAAAAATTGAAAGTATTTTCTTTTCAGTTACATGAAATTGATAGGATTTTGCCTCTCTTAAAAGTTTCCTGTGACAGTAGCAATTATTTAGGAAAGAGCTTGAATGAAAATAGAATTTTATATGAAAATGATAAGGCATATCGTTTTCCTTTCGGAAATGATTTATTCCACAGCTTAGGAATCAGTCATTTCATTATTTTGCCTTTATATCGGAGTGAAAATGTTAAATCCTGCATTTTAATTGATTATTACATTCGAGAGCGAGAGATTACGCAGGAAGAAATTGAGTTACTGACCCTTTTATTACTGAATTTGAATATCCAGTTGAAGAATAAAGAGGTAGAAGATCGAAAATTACATTTGGAACGAACTTCCACGATGGAAAAAATGAGTGTGCATTTTATGAAAGGGCGAGAGAAGTTATTTTCTCGAATTGAGAGCTTAGTTGACAAAGTAGAAAAGAACGGTTATAATAAAAAAATTACTTTAGAAGAAATAGAAAGATTAAAAAGGGACTTTCATAAGATAAAATTTGATCATACTATTTTGGAAGAATATTCCAATTTTTCGAAAAAACATTTCGAGATGATTTCCGTGGAAGAGTTTATGAAAGAGTTGTCAAACTATGTAGAACCTTATATGAATAAATATGAGATTAACTTCTCTCAATTTATTAGTTGCAGCGGATATTTTTATGCCGATAAGAGTAAATTGTTCAAGGCTTTGATTGAACTTTTAAAAAATTCTTCGGAAGCAATTTTAACTCGAAATCGTTTGGATAAAAAAATCAATATTGTAGCAATTGAGGATAAAAAATCCAACCAAATTTTAATCAATATTATGGATAATGGAATTGGAATGTATCCGGAGCAGGTAAAGGAAATCAACAAGGCATTGGAAAGTTATCAGGAAACCACGACAATGGGTCTGGGACTTGCCATTGTATCCATGGTCATTCATGAACATAAGGGAAGTATTTCTTTGACTTCCAAATTAGATGAAGGAACAGATGTTAAAATTATTTTAAATATATACAAGGGGGAACAATATGAGTGAGAAAGATTATGCAGAAACACTGCATCTTCCAAAGACGAGCTTTCAGATGAAAGGAAATCTTCCAAACAAGGAACCGAATTATATTAAAAAATGGGAAGAGCATAAAATTTATGAAAAAGGATTGTCAAAGGGAAAGGAAAGTTTTATTTTGCACGACGGACCGCCTTATGCCAATGGAAATACACATATTGGACATGCTTTGAACAAAATTTTAAAAGATATTATTATCAAATACAAGACATTACAAGGTTATAAAGCACCCTACATTCCGGGTTGGGATACTCATGGACTTCCTATTGAATTAAAGGTGATGGAAAAATTAGGCTCCAAAGCAAAAGATATGACCGCTTTGGAAATTCGAAAATTGTGTAAAGAGTATGCTCTACGATGGGTGGATATTCAAAGAGAAGAATTTATCCGAATGGGAGTCATCGGAAAATGGGAAGACCCTTATTTGACACTAAAGCCTCAATTTGAAGCGAAACAACTTCAAATTTTTGGAGAATTGTATGCAAATGGATATATTTTCAAAGGATTAAAACCGATCTATTGGTCACCGGTAACGGAAACGGCTTTGGCGGAAGCTGAAATTGAATATCATGACCATACTTCTCCGTCGATTTATGTAAAAATGAAAGCAAATGCAGACTTATTAGAAAAAATTTCTTTTCCGGAAGAAGCCTATGTGGTGATTTGGACCACAACTCCATGGACTTTACCGGCGAATGTGGCAATTTCTTTAAATCCGGAATTTGAGTATGGAGTATATAAAACAGAGAAAGGAAATTTAATTCTGGGAAAAGAATTGGCGGAAACCGCTTTTGCGGAAATGGGAATCGAAGCTCCGGAATTGTTAAAGGAATTTAAAGGTTCCGTCTTGGAAATGACAAGTTATCAACATCCGTTTTTGGACAGAACGGGATATATTATCTTGGGAACTCACGTAACTGCCGATGCGGGAACGGGTTGCGTTCATACGGCACCGGGACATGGACAGGAAGACTATGTGGTGGGATGTCGATACAATATGCCAATTGTTTCTCCTATCAATTACAAAGGATATTTAACAGAAGAAGCAGGTCCTCTTTTTGCAGGATTGTTTTATGAAAAGGCAAATAAGACAATCATTGAACATCTGACAGAGATCGGACTTTTATTAAAAATGAAAGAAATTACTCACTCCTACCCACACGATTGGAGATCCAAGACTCCGGTGATTTTCCGTGCAACGGAACAATGGTTTGTCAAAGCGGAAGGCTCCGATTTGCGAGAGAAAGCTTTAAAAGCCTTAGATGAGGTGGAATTTATTCCTGCTTGGGGAAGAAATCGAATCGGGTCTATGTTGGAAACAAGACCGGATTGGTGCATTTCTCGTCAAAGAATTTGGGGAGTGCCGATTCCGGTTTTTTATAAGGAAGAAACAGGAGAGGAAATTTTTAATCAGGATATTTTAAATCATGTGATTGCTTTTGTGGAAAAAGAGGGAAGTGATGCATGGTTGTTACATACTCCGGAAGAATTGATTGGAGAAGAAAATTTAAAAAAATATCACTTGGAAGGAGTTTCTTTACGAAAAGAAACGAATATTATGGACGTTTGGTTTGATTCCGGAAGTTCTCATCGAGCGGTTTTAGAAACTTGGGAAGGATTGCATTGGCCTGCTGATTTATATTTGGAAGGTTCCGACCAACACAGAGGATGGTTCCAAACTTCTTTATTGACTTCCGTCGGTTCGAGAGGGACAGCTCCTTTTAAAAAGATTTTGACACACGGATTTGTCAATGACGGAAAAGGGGAAAAAATGTCAAAATCGAAAGGAAATGTCGTAGCACCTGAAAAAATTATCAAACAATATGGGGCGGATATTTTAAGACTTTGGTGTGCTTCCGTTGATTATCGGGAAGATGTAAAAATTTCCGATAACATTGTAAAACAAATGGCGGAAACGTACAGAAGAGTAAGAAACACGGCAAGATATATTTTAGGAAACAGCTATGGTTTTGATCCGAAAAAAGATGCTGTTCCTTATCAGGATTTATTGGAAATTGATAAGTGGGCTTTGCATAAGTTGGAAATGTTAAAGAAGAGTGTCGGAGAAAGTTATGAAAAATATGAATTCTATAACGTTTTCCAAGAAATTCATTACTTTGCCGGAATTGATATGTCCGCTTTCTATTTGGATATTATCAAGGATAGACTGTACACGGAAAAAGAAGACTCCCTTGCAAGAAGATCGGCACAAACGGTAATGATTGAAATTTTAATGACTTTGGTAAAAATGATTGCTCCGATTCTTTCTTTTACAGCGGAAGAAATTTGGGAACATTTACCGGAAACTCTACGAGATCAGGAGTCCGTATTGTTAACAGATTGGTATGTGATGAAAGAAGAGCATATCAATGAAAAGGTTGAGGAAAAATGGGCAAAGATTCAAAAAATTAGAAAAGATGCCAATAAATTATTGGAAAAAGCAAGACAAGGAGAAAATAGAATTATCGGAAACTCTTTGGATGCCAAGTTACAATGTTATACGGAAAATACCGATTTAAAGACTTTCTTACAAGAAAATCAAGAAGTCTTGGAGACGGCTTTAATTGTGTCTCAAATAGAAATCTTGACAGAAAAAACCGAAGCATTTTCGGCAGGAGAAGAATACAAAGACTTATTCTTGCAAGTTCTTCACGCTGATGGAGAAAAATGCGACAGATGTTGGAAATATTCTACAGAATTAGGAAGTGTAGAGGGGCATCCGCATATTTGCCCAAGATGTAGTTCTGTAGTAGAATAGGAGCTAAGAATGATATATATAATTTTATTTGTGATGTTATTACTGTTAGATCAATTTACAAAATATATTGTGGAACAAAGTTTTTATTTATCAGAGAGCATTCCTATCATCGATGATGTTTTTAATCTGACCTATGTAGAAAATAGAGGAATTGCTTTTGGCTTGTTTCAAGGAAGATTGAATATTATTTCTATTTTGACGGTGGTTGCGATTGTGGCAATCTTTGTCTATGTATTACGGAATAAAAAAACTCTTTCGATGCTGGAACATTTCGGATATACTTTCATTTTGTCGGGAGCAGTCGGAAATATGATAGACCGACTGTTTCGAGGCTTTGTTGTTGATATGTTGGATTTTCGTGGAATTTGGTCTTTTGTATTTAACTTAGCAGATGTTTGGATCAATGTGGGAGTTTTCATGTTAATCGTAGATTATTTTATCCTGCATCGAAATGAAAAATAGAGGAGGAAGAAACAATGACGTTTCAAGAAATTATTTTTGCTTTGCAAAAATTCTGGGGTTCACATGGTTGTGTACTGGGAAACCCATATGATATTGAAAAAGGAGCGGGAACCTTCAATCCGAATACATTTTTAATGTCACTGGGACCGGAACCGTGGAATGTGGCTTATGTGGAACCGTCAAGAAGACCGAAAGACGGAAGATATGGAGAAAATCCAAATCGGGTATATCAACATCATCAGTTCCAAGTGATTATGAAACCGTCACCTATTAATATTCAAGAATTGTATTTGGAAAGTTTACGAGTGTTAGGGATTGAACCTGAAAAGCATGATATTCGTTTTGTGGAAGATGACTGGGAATCTCCAACCTTAGGAGCTTGGGGACTTGGTTGGGAAGTTTGGTTGGACGGAATGGAAGTAACACAATTCACCTATTTCCAACAAGTAGGAGGATTGGAATTGGATGTCGTTCCGGTAGAAATTACCTATGGATTGGAAAGATTGGCTCTGTATATTCAAAATAAAGAAAATGTTTATGATTTGGAGTGGACGAATGGAATTAAATATGGGGATATTCGTTATCAATTTGAATATGAAAATTCCAAGTATTCTTTTGAATTGGCAAGCTTGGAAAAACATTTTGCATGGTTTGATGAATTCGAAGAAGAAGCTGGAAACATTTTAGAACAGGGGCTGGTTCTTCCCGCCTATGACTATGTGTTAAAATGTTCTCATGTATTTAATATTTTAGATTCCAGAGGAGCTATTTCCACAACAGAAAGAATGGCATATATTCTAAGAGTTCGAAATCTTGCTAGAAGATGTGCAGAGGTATTTGTACAAAATAGAAGAGACTTAGGGTATCCTTTGTTGAAGAAGGAGGCAAAATAAGAAATGAGATTGTTATTTGAAATTGGAATGGAAGAGAATCCGGCTCGATTTTTGGAAGCAGCTTTGGCAGACTTAAAAAAGAATTTTATTCAGAAATGTAAGGCGGAAAGAATTTCTCATGGAGAAGTAAACATATATGGAACTCCAAGAAGATTAATTCTTTGTGCGGAAGATGTCGCGGAGCAACAAGAAGATTTGAATGAATTGAATATAGGGCCTGCAAAAAGTATCGCTTTTTTGAATGGAGAAATTACAAGAGCAGGAATCGGCTTTGCAAAATCACAGGGAATTGAACCTGTGGATTTGGAAATTATTCAAACGGACAAAGGAGAATACATAGCTGCCAGAAAAGCTTTGAAAGGACAGGCAACAAAACTTTTATTGCCTGAATTATTGAAGTCTTTGGTCTTGGAATTGTCTTTTCCGAAGTCCATGAAGTGGTCCGATTTGAAAATTCGTTTTGCAAGACCGATTGAATGGTTTTTGGCGATGGCGGATTCCGAAGTGGTGGAATTTGAAATTGAAGGAATGAAATCTTCCAATCGTTCCAAGGGGCATCGTTTTTTCGGAAAAGAATTTGAAGTGGCTTCTGTAGAAGACTATTTTATAAAAATTCGGGAAAATAATGTTATCATTGATATAGAAGAAAGAAAGAAGATGATACGTGAAGAAATTCTTTCCAAAATTGCAGAGGATGAGCAAGTGGTGATTGAGGAAGGACTGTTAGCAGAAGTTACCAACTTGGTAGAATATCCTTATCCTATCGTAGGAAGTTTCAATTCGGATTTCTTGGAAGTTCCGCAAGAGGTGTTAATTATTTCCATGGAAGTTCATCAAAGATACTTCCCAATTTTAGATAAACATGGAAAGTTATTACCAAAATTTGTTGTGATTCGAAACGGAATTGAAGATTCCGACAATGTCAGAATCGGAAATGAAAAAGTATTGTCTGCAAGATTGGCGGATGCTCGTTTCTTCTATAAGGAAGATTTGAGAAATCCTTTGGAACATAATGTGGAAAAATTGAAACATGTCGTCTTCCAAAAAGATTTAGGAAGCATTTATCAAAAGATTATCAGAATACAAGAAATTTGTGAATTCTTACTTTCCAAATTACAGTTGGAAGAAAAGAGAGAAACAGTATTGCGAACCGCTTATTTAGCAAAGGCGGATTTGGTTTCCAACATGATAGGAGAAAAAGAATTTACAAAATTACAAGGATTTATGGGAGCGGATTATGCTTTGAAGTTCGCGGAAAAAGAAGAAGTATCGAAAGGAATTCGAGAACATTATTATCCAAGATTTCAAGGAGACGAGCTTCCTCAAGGGACAGAAGGAATTTTAGTAGGAATTGCAGATCGATTGGATACTTTAGTAGGATGTTTCGGAGTGGGAGTGATTCCTAGCGGTTCTAAGGATCCTTTTGCTTTACGAAGAGCGGCCTTAGGGATTGTGAACATCATTTTACATTCTGAATTAGAGATATCTTTACGAGATTTGGTAAAGGTTTCTTTGGACAGTTTGGCAAAAGACGGTGTTTTAAAACGAGATCGATCCGAAGTGGAAAAAGAAGTTATGGAATTCTTCAAGCAAAGACTTAGCAATATTTTCTCGGAAAAAATGGAGCGGGATATTGTGGCGGCAGTCTTGGAAGTACAGGCGGAAGATGCTATGGATGCCTTCACAAGAATGCAAGCTTTAAAAGTCTTTTTATTACAAGAAGGAGCTAAAGACTTATTGGAATTGGTAAAAAGAGTCGGAAATATCTCGAAAGAAACAAAATGGACGGAAGTCAATGTTTCTCTTTTCCACCAGGAAGAGGAAAAGGAACTTTATGCCTTTACGGAAAAAGCAAAAAATGAAGTGGAAAGCTTAATGGCTGACAAAGATTATGCAGGATATTTGGCAGCGGTATCGGCAAGTAAAGAACGAGTAACAAAGTACTTCAATGCCGTGAAAGTCATGGATGAAAATGAAGAGATTCAAAAGAACAGAGTTTCTCAATTGGCATTATTACATTCTTTGTATCAAAAACTTGCCGATTTCAGTATGTTAGAAGAAAGATAGGTTTTTTCTATGGATGAGAAAAAAATCGTAAAGGCTTTTGAGGAAATTTTGGAAGCAATCGGAGAGAATAAACATCGGGAAGGCTTGGAAGAAACTCCGACAAGAATTGCTAAAAGTTATCGAGAATTGTTTTCGGGGATAGGGCAGAATCCTCGAAACGTATTGCAAAGAACTTTCGCTGTCAAAAAGAATGACTATATTATAGAGAAAAATATTGATTTTTATTCTATGTGTGAGCATCATTTTTTGCCTTTTTTTGGAAAAATTGATATTGCCTATATTCCCGACGGAAAAATTTTAGGTTTTGGAGATTTACTAAAATTGGTGGATGTTTTATCAAAAAGACCTCAAATTCAAGAGCGATTGACAGAGGAAATTGCAAGATATCTGTACGAATGTTTAACATGCCAAGGCGTTTTTGTGAGGGTGAAGGCAAAGCATTTGTGTATGACGATGCGAGGAGAAAAGAAAGAAAATACAGAGATTATTACCGTTTCCTCGAACGGACTCTTTCAAGTCGACTCTCAGAAACGTTTGGAAGTTCTTCAATTGTTACATTCTTAGGAGAAGATCATGGACAAAATATATATTGAAAATTTGGAATTCAGAGCCTATCACGGTGTGTTTCCGGAAGAAAAAAAATTGGGGCAAAAGTTTATCGTCTCTTTGGAATTGGAGCTTGATACCAGAGAGGCCGCCCTTAGTAATAACTTGGAAAAAACACTGCATTACGGTTTGATTTCCGAAAGAGTTCAAAGCATTGTACTCGAAAAAAGTTATGATTTGTTGGAAAGTTTAGCGGAAAAAATAGCAGAAACTTTGCTCTTGGAGTATCCATTATTGCAAGGAGTCAAAGTTCGAGTGGATAAACCGCAGGCTCCTATTCCTTTGCCCTTTGGAACGGTAGCTGTCGAAATTTATCGTTCTTGGCATAAGGTCTATTTATCCTTAGGTTCGAATTTAGGAGAGAAAACAGCAAATCTGGAAAGAGCCATTCAGGAAATTTCTTCTTTGAAACATACCAGTTTATGCAAAAAGAGTTCTTTTTTAGAGACGGAACCCTTTGGCTATGTGGAACAGGATTTTTTTGTGAATGCCTGTATTGAAGTGAAAACCCTGTTAACGGCAAAAGAATTATTAGCTTCCTGTTTGGCAATTGAAGAGAAAATGGGAAGAAAAAGAGTGATAAAGTGGGGACCTCGAAATATTGATATTGATATTTTGTTCTATGATAAAGAAATTTATGATGAAGAGGATTTGGTCATTCCACATCCCTGGATTGAAGAGAGAATGTTTGTATTGGAGCCTCTATGTGAAATTGCACCCAATTATATACATCCTATCTTAAAAAAGACAATATTTATGTTGAAAAGAGGAATCGAACATGAAACTACAGTGTAGAGAATTGGAATTGGAACTTGGAAGAAGAACTTATATTATGGGAATTTTGAACCTAACTCCGGATTCTTTTTCGGACGGAGGAAAATACAATCAAATAGAAGCTGCCTTACAACATGCAAAAGAAATGATAGAAGAGGGAGCGGATATTTTGGATATTGGAGGAGAATCCACTCGCTCGGGACATATTCAAATTTCGGAAGAAGAGGAAATCGAAAGAGTTCTTCCTGTCATTCGAAGTTTACGAAAACAATTTCCCCATGTATTGCTCTCCATTGATACTTATAAGTGGAAAGTGGCAGAGGCTGCTTTGAAAGCAGGAGTACATATTTTGAATGATATTTGGGGTTTGCAGTATGACAAGGGAGAAATGGCGGCCTTAGCGAAAAAATATGAAGTACCTGTCATAGTGATGCACAATCAAAATACGGAAGAATATCAGGAAGATAGAGTACAGACTCTTCGAAAATTTTTTGAAAAGAGTTTTGAAATTGCAGAAAGAGTCGGACTGTCAAAAGAAAAATTGTTATTGGATCCGGGATTGGGATTTGGAAAAGGCTTCTTAGGAGATGTGGAACTTTTGGGAAGATTGTCCGAGCTGCGAGATATGGGACCTATCTTACTGGGAACTTCCAAGAAAAGATTTATCGGAACTCTTTTACAAGGACTTCCTCCGGAAGAGAGAGTGGAGGGAACTGCAGCAACCACAGTTATTGGAATTCAACAAGGGGTTGATATTGTTCGGGTGCATAATGTAAAAGAGAACAAAAGAGTCGCTATGGTGGCAGATGCTATTTATCGAAAAGGATATTTAAGTGATACTGTCACATACAAATAATGTTTTTTCCAGTATAATGGATGCAAGAATAAGAAATACAAACTTTTAGGAGGTAATAAAATGGCAATTATACAAGTAACAAAAGAAAATTTTAAAAAGGAAGTATTGGAAGCGGATCAACCGGTTATTGTAGATTTCTTTGCAACTTGGTGTGGACCATGTAAATCATTGGGACCTGTTTTGGAAGATGTGATTGCAGAAGATTCTTTTAAGAAAATTGTAAAAGTGGATATCGATGCGGAACCTGAATTAGCAGCAGAATATAAAATTATGAGTGTACCTACTCTATTATTATTCAAACATGGAGAAGTCGTTGAAAAATCAGTGGGACTTATCCAAAAAGATGAAGTAAAAGCTTTGTTCTCAAAATAAAAAAGATTCTTTGTCAAATCGTGTTGATGAAGAATAAAATATGAAATTTTCAAGAGGATTTTAGGGATTTTGGAAACAAAATCTTTAAAATCCTTTTTCTATTTTTGGAGGAAAATAATATCTTTTTTTTTTTGTGCTATAATAAAAAGAAAAGAGAAAGAGAGGTGTTTTCTTTGGAAGTAAAAAAAGGATTACCGAATGGAATTAGTGATTTCAAAGTTTTGAGAGAAGCCAACTACTATTATGTGGACAAAACAAAATGGATAGAAGAATTACAACAAGAAATCGGAAAAACCATTTTATTTACAAGACCGCGTCGTTTTGGAAAAACCTTAAATATGTCGATGTTACAATATTTTTGGGATATTCAAAATCAAGAAGAACATAGAAAACTGTTTCAAGGCTTGGAGATAGAACATTCTCCCTATATGGCAGAACAAGGAAAATATCCGGTTATTTTTATAACGTTCAAAGATATAAAAGAAAGAAATTGGAAAGATTGCTTTACCCAAATAAAAATATTGGTAAAAAATTTATACAATTCCTTTGAATTTGTTCGTTCTTCTTTAAATCCGAGTGAGTTGGTAGAATTTGATAATATTTGGTTACGAAAAGAGGAAGGGGATTATCGAAATGCGCTTAAAATGTTGTCTTTCTTTCTAAAAAAATATTATCAAACAAAAGTTATCATTCTGATTGATGAGTATGACACTCCGATTGTATCTGCGTATGAACATGGCTATTATGAGGAGGCAATTTCTTTTTTCCGAAACTTTTACAGTTCTGCTTTAAAAGATAATGAATACTTACAAATGGGAGTGATGACAGGAATCTTGCGAGTGGCAAAGGAAGGAATCTTCTCCGGCTTAAATAACTTAGCAGTCTATAGTGTTTTGGACGAGAGATACAGCTCTTACTTCGGTTTAACGGAAGAAGAAGTAGAGAGTGTTTTAAACGACTACGACTTAGATTATAAAATAGAAGAAGTGAAAGAGTGGTATGACGGATACCGATTTGGAAATACCGAGATTTACAATCCGTGGTCGATTCTTAACTATATTTCCAGTCAAACATTGGAAGCCTATTGGATTAACACTTCCAGCAATGGAATGATCAATCAAGTGTTAGAAAGGGCAGGAAGGACAGGAAGCAATATTTTTCAAAAGTTGGAAACCTTATTTCAACGAAAGACGATTGTTCAACGAATCAATAAAGGCTCTGATTTTCATGACTTAGTAAATATGGATGAAATCTGGCAACTCTTTCTCCATAGCGGATATGTAACAATAAGTAAAAAAGAGCAGGATGGTATGTATGAGTTACGCATTCCGAATAAAGAAGTCTATAGTTTCTTTCAGGAGAGTTTCATTCAACGATTTTTAGGGGATTATACTACTTTCCATTCTTTGATTCGTGCTTTGGAAGAAGGAAACGTGAAAGAATTGGAAGAAACGTTGGAAGAGATTTTAGTTTCTTCTGTGAGTTATTTTGACTTAAAGAAGGAAAGTGAGAAATTCTGTCATGTCTTTATGATAGGCTTAGTGGCAAGTTTACAAGAAAGATACTACATTAAATCAAACCGAGAAAGTGGAGAAGGAAGATATGACCTTTCTTTAGAGCCGAAAGATAGAAGAAAAACAGGCTTACTGTTGGAATTTAAAGTAGCGAAGTCTGAAGAAGAGTTGGAGAAGAAAGCGAAGGAAGCTTTGGAACAAGTAGAAACAAAGCAATATGCTGCTGAGATGAAAGAAAGAGAAATTGTCAATATTTTAGGCTTAGGAATCGCTTTTTATGGGAAAAAAGTGAAGATAGTGCAAAAGTCTCTGTAAAAGCTTATAGGAATAACTTAAAATTGGAATGGAGAGTACGGACAATTTGGACAATTTTTTATATTATTCCAAGAATTGTCCGTATTCTTTATAAGTTCAACCCGGTCATTTTTAAAATGATCGGGTTTCTATTTTTTAACTCTTAAAGTGAACAAAATACTTGATATAGAAGATTGTGTTTGTTTTTTATGACTCTATTTTTCGAAATATTTTTGCTAATCTTTGAAAGAAGGGAACAAAGATTTCTGGAGAAAAAATTAGTAAAATAGGAAAAATTTCCAATCGTCCCAAGAGCATACCAAAGGAAAGCACAATTTTACTAAATGATGAAAAATGAGAATAATTCATGGTGGGTCCTACCATACCAAATCCGGGACCGATATTATTAAAAGTAGCGGCAACAGCACTACAAGCGGAAATAAAATCGGAACTTTCTGGAGCGACACAAAGTAATAGCAGAACAAATAGGAAAAGATATAAAATTAAATAGGTTCGTATGCTCATAATGAGTTCCTGTGACAATGCCCGCCCATCCATTTTTAATCGAAAAACACGATTGGGAGAATAGGTTTTCTTAAATTCATAGATAAAAGTTTTAAATAAGACGATGAAACGAGATACTTTGATTCCACCTGCAGTCGAGCCGCCACAACCTCCTATCACCATAAGGAGTAATAAAAGTGTTTTGGAAAAAACGGACCAAGTATCAAAGTTTATGGTGGAAAATCCTGTTGTCGTCATGATGGAAGACACGGTGAACAGGCTATCACGAAAAAGCTGTTCTATACTGCTGTAATCGCCATAGTTGTCAATACAGATCGCCAGTACAGCCAGAGCTACAATAGAGAAATAAAACTTTAATTCTTCATTACGAACCACCTGTCTGAAATTCCGTAGTAAGAGGGCATAAAACAGATTGAAATTCATTCCGGATAACAACATACCGATTGCTAACACATATTCGATATATGCACTGCGATAATATCCGATACTGCTATTTTTCATTCCGAAGCCTCCTGTTCCTACCGTACCGAAAGTATGAAGAATGGAATCGAAAAGAGGCATTCCCCCTAAGTACAAGAAAAAAATAAGGATTAAGGTCAGAAAAAGATAAAGGAGATATAAAATTCTGGAATTGTAGCTCATCTTGGAAACTAATTTTCCTACAGTAGGTCCCGGAACTTCCGCTTTCATGATATGTAAGGACTGATTATTATTTTTTGGTAAAATAGCAAGGGCAAGAACCAGAACTCCCATTCCTCCAACAAAGTGTGTAAAACTTCTCCAATACAGAAGAGAATAGGAGAGAGCTTCCACATCGGATAAAATACTGGCTCCTGTTGTTGTAAATCCACTGACAACTTCAAAAAAAGCATCCACAAAGGAGGGAATTTCCCGACTGATGACAAAAGGAAGAGCCCCAAAAAAAGAAAGAGCCAACCAAGAAAAAGCAACAATGAAAAGACCTTCTTTTGCAAAAATTCGGGTATTTTCAGGTTGTTTTTTCGATAGAAGGTAAGAAGTTCCCAATAAAAGAAAAATAGTCAAGAGATGTGCCGAAAAAACCAAAGATTTTTCTTGATAGTAGATACTTAAAAGAAGAGGCACTATCATAAAGATGGCTTCCAATTTTAGAATGTTGGATAAAATATAACGTATCATTTTGCTGTTCATTTTGTTCCTCAATTATTTTAAAATTTTATTGACATGATTTAGATATTTTTCTGTTGTTACGATAATAATTCTATCTTCCGGAAGAATGATATCCATTCCTCCCGGAAAAATTGCCTGATTCTTTCGAATGATATAGGCAATGAGTAAATTATCTTTAATAGCTAAGTTCTTCAAAGGGATATGGACGACTTTACTGTCATAAGGAACCTTGAATTCAATGGCTTCCACTCGATTATCTGCCAATCGATACAGTGTTTCAATATTTTCTTCATGCTGAGAATGGATAAAGGAACGTACGGTTTTGATAATATAATCCGCTATGAGTTTTTTCGGAGTAACAATCGTTTGAAGTCCTGAAAAATCCAGGAGATGAAAAAGAGAACTGTTGTTGATCTTGGTAATCGTCTTTTTAATTCCTACTTTGTTTGCATACATGGAAAGAATAACATTTTCCTCATCCATTCCCGTCAAAGAAATACAGGCATCATAGCTGGAGAATTGTTCTTCTTCCAAAAGAAAACTGTCCGTTCCATCTCCCAAAACAACATTGGCATTTTCATAAGCTTCACTTAGGAGATTTGCTTTTTCCTCATCAATTTCAAAGACTTTTAGATTCATTTTCTTTTCTAAAAGAAGAGAAGTCAGATAATAGGTAATTTTTCCTGCCCCTATGATGACAACGGATTTAATTTTTTCTTCGGAATGTCCTAAAGATTTATAGAACTCAGAGAGTTCCGTTTGAATTCCCGTTACATAAATACGATCTCCCTCTTGTAGAATAAAGTTTCCGGTAGGGATATAGACCTCCTGATTTCTTTTGACAATGCAAACTAAAATAGAAGTAAAATAATGGTTTTTAAAATCCGTTAGTTTTAACCCGTTTAAATAAGAGTTTTTTTCAATAAGAACTTCCACCATATTGACCGTATTTCCGGAAAAAGACTCTACATTCAGAGCTTTTGGAAATTCCAAATTCTTTAAAATGAAAAAAGCGGCTTCCGATTCCGGATTCAACATTCGATCAATTCCTAAGGAATCCGACATGAATTGAATCTGAGAAGAATATTCAGGATTTCGAACTCTTGCAATCGTATATTTTGCTCCCAGTTTTTTTGCCATGACGGAAGAAATAATATTGATTTCATCAGACTGTGTAACTGCGACAAAAATATCCGCTTTCTCCACATTCGCTTCTTTTAAAATTTCACAGTTGGCTCCATTTCCAACAAGTCCCATAATGTCAGAAGAAGCAAGGACTTGATCCAGTACTTTTTGGTTTTCTTCGATCAAAGTAATGTCATTTCCTTCATTGGAAAGGTCATTACAAAGGAGCTCTCCTACTTTTCCAGCTCCTACGATAATAATTTTCATAGAGAATCTCTCCTATTCTTTCTATATTTTCATATTCAATTATACCAAATATTGATTAAAAAGCAATCGGATTATCTGTAAACGAGATTATTTTTTACATCATAATGCTATCTTGAATAAAATATGAAGAAAAAATAAAATAAATACATAGAAATGTAATTTTATAGCATAATATTTCTCTTAAAAATAGCTATCTAACAATATTTTTAAACTTTTTATATTCCAATATGAATTATATCTGTACTTAAAATATACTTAAATTTTTTGTTTTTCAATAAAAAATCATTGACAAATAGAATAACATATATTAAAACTTATTTGATTTACAAAATAAATGTAAATCAGAAATAAGTTTTATTGCAATGAGGGAGAGTGAAAAAATGAGAAAAATGTTATTTTTGATCGGGGCTTTACTTTCGATTTCTGCGTTTGCAGAGCAAACTGTAGAATTAGGAAGTACCTCCATCAAAGGGAATCGAAAGGCTGATTATACTTTAACACCGAAAGAGTATAAGAATACTTATACAATTACTCAAGAAAAAATTCAAGAAAGAAATTACAAAAATGTGGAAGATGTCTTACGAGATGCTCCGGGAGTTGTAATTCAAAATACTGCTTTTGGTCCTAGAATTGATATGAGAGGGAGTGGAGAAAAGTCTCTATCCAGAGTAAAAGTTCTTGTAGATGGGGTTAGTATCAATCCAACAGAAGAAACGATGGCGAGTTTACCGATTAACTCTATTCCTATTGAAAGTGTTAAAAAAATTGAAATCATTCCGGGAGGAGGAGCCACTTTATATGGAAGCGGATCCGTTGGAGGAGTAGTAAGTATTACAACAAACTCAAACGCAACCAAAAATAACTTTTTCATGGATTTAAACTATGGTTCTTTTGATAATAGAAACTTTGGGTTTGCAGGAGGATATAACGTAACAGATAAATTATATGTAAACTATGGTTTTAATTATTTGAACAGTGAGGATTATAGAGAACACGAAGAGAAAGAAAATAAAATTTATTTATTAGGATTTGACTATAAAATCAATGCGAAGAATCGTTTTAGAGTACAAACAAGATACAGCAAAATGAAACATGACGGAAGTAACTGGTTAAGTCAAGATGAATTGAAAACTTCCAGAAAGAAAGCCGGATTAAATTTAGATTTGGATACAACGGATAAAAGTTATACTTTTGACTATGAATACAGACCAACTGAAAATTTTACTTTGGCTGCTACTGCATACAAACAACAACAAGACAGAGATATTACAACAGATGATATTCGGGATATTGAAATTGTCGCTTCCAATAGAAATTACACAGATTTAAAGGAATATATGACTTTTTATGATGTGAAATCTACCTTGAAGGCTAAATTTAAGGAAGAAAAGCATGGAATCAAATTAAAGGGAAAATATGAATATGGAAATGGAGAAGTTATTTTTGGGTATGATTATCAAGATTCTAACAACAAGAGAAATTCATTAGTACAATCCGAAACTTTAAAAACATATAATAACAGAATTAGTGATTTAAATCTAGATCCTACTGATAGAAAACCGATTGTTAACAGAGTAGACATAGATTTAACGAAAAAATCTCACGGATTTTATGCATTTAATAAATTAGAGTTAGGAAAGAAATTTGATTTTACAACAGGATTTAGAACAGAAATTACAGAATACAATGGATACCGAAAAAATGGACCAAATACTATGCCTATCATTTCTCCTAAGACAAATGAAATTAAGACAAATGAAAAAATGACAAATTATGCTGGAGAAGCAGGAATGTTATACAAGTATAGTGATACAGGAAGAGCCTTTGTAAGATATGAAAGAGGATTTGTAACACCATTTGCCAATCAATTGACAGATAAAATACATGATACAGAGTTAAAAAATCCAGGAGGATTCTTTACTCCACCAATCGTAAATGTGGCCTCTTTGTATGTTGCGAATAACTTAAAATCAGAAATTACAGATACAATAGAAGTTGGATTCCGAGATTATATTTTTGACTCTTTGGTAAGTGCATCATTCTTTGCAACGGATACCACGGATGAAATCACATTAATTAGTTCCGGAATTACAAACCCAGCGGTTAATAGATGGAAATTCCGAAATATTGGAAAAACAAGAAGATTAGGAATTGAATTGGAAGCAGAACAAAAATGGGGAGATTTTGAATTTAGTCAATCTCTAACCTTTGTAGATACAAAAGTATTGAAAACAGATAAAGAATCTAATATCTATCGAGGAGATAAAGTGCCTATGGTTCCGAATATCAAAGCGACTCTAGGATTAAAATATAATGTTACAGATAATTTATCTTTGATTGGAACATATACATATTTAAGCAAGAGAGAAACCAGAGAATTGGATGAAAAAGATAAGGTGTATAAACATACAATTAAAGGATATGGTACAGCGGATTTGGGAGTTCTATATAAGGTAGATAAATATTCCAACTTCAAAGTAGGAGCAAAAAATCTTTTTGGAAAGAAATATAATTTGAGAGAAACAAAATTAGAAGCATTGCCAGCACCAGAAAGAAATTATTATTTAGAATTTAATGTCAAATTTTAAAAATTAAAAAGGAGTATTTAAATGAAAAATAGATTATTGATATTATGTTTGGCATCTCTTGCCAGTATCAGTTATGCTAAAGAAGGAAAAGTATATGAAGGACCAGCTCATTATCGTGTTATTGAAACACAAGAACATATTGTTCCCATCGAAAGAGGAGCTTATGAGGATTTATTAAGAGTCGTGGACGAACAAAATAGACAAAAAGGAATATCTTCTAATTATTTAAAAAAAGGACGGGATGGAAGACATCTTGGAGATGTAGACTTGGTCCCAGTAGCACAATTTGCCGGAGATTCTAGTGACTATAAAGAAGAATTGACTGCGAGAAGAGAATCTAAGATATCAGGATATCATAGTGTTCATAAATTGTTAGAAGGAAAAGATAAAAACTTAAAAGAGGACGGAACATTTGAAAAATTATCTTATTCTAGAGAGGGAAATCAAAAGAGATTTTACTTTGGAAATGGGAATGTTGTAAAAGACATCACAATTACAGGAACAGAAAAATTTGATGAGAAATTAAGAGAAACAAAAAAACAAAAGAACGATAGATATATTATAGAAGGAGTTTATAAAAGACCTTCTATGGATAGAGATCAATTAGGAATTTCAGTAGATGACTATAAGAAAAATATTGAAGGACAAACTAGAGAAAATGCTCTAAAGTATATTAAACAAAAATTAGAAGATTTTTCCGAATATAAATTTGAAATTAAAAATGGAGAACTTTATGCTAAAGATAGTAGTGGAAAAGAGTGGAAAGTATTATTACACATAGAACCTGTATCTGTTCCTGAAATTCGATATGGATCGACAAAAAAAGAGTATAAGGATGATATTTTTACAAATATTTATTTATATACTCCTACTTCAAGTCCTGATGATAAAAAAGACAGTAGTGGACGTGTTTTCTATACCAAGGATAATAATATTGTGGTAGAAGATAAATTTAAATATCCGGATAATGTAGTAGAATTTGACTCTAGAAAGAATAAAGTAAAAGAAGAATATGAAAAAGACAAAAAAACAATGTCTGATGAAGAATTTAAGAAAAAATGGGTAACTCCATTTGAAAAAGGGGGTGAATTTGAAAAAGCACTGTCAGAGATGAATAAAGAATTGGAAAAGGCTTTTAAAGAAAAAAAAATTGAGGATAAAAAGAAAGAAGAAGCAGAAAAAGAAAAAAATAAGGTACGAGAAGATAAAAGGTGGCCGGATGGATTATATTGGTGGTATTTAAAGGAAGAGAAAAAAGAAGAGCTCATAAAAAAATATCCTGATGCAAAGGAATTGTTGGAAAAATATTTTGAACAGGATAAAATTTATAAAGAGGCAGATAAAAAATCTGATGAATTATTTGAAAATATTAATACAAAAATTCCGAAGAAACATGGGTTTTATGATGGATGGAATCTACAGGGGGAAGAAAATAAATGGCTGAAAATTGCTATTGCCAATAAATATTTAATTCGTAAATATCTTGGAAAAAATGTAGAATTTCGAGGTCAAGGAAGAATTGAAGGAACGGTTGATTTAGGAGAAGGAAACAATGAATTAACCATTAAAGAACAATTTACAGGAAGATATGGAACAAATATCATTCTAGGACCAAAAGCAGCTTTGAAGAATATTAAATATGTAAATGTTGCTGGAGCAATTGGAGATAGTTCAAAGGCTTCCTTGTCCGGTCGAACTTCTTTAACTTTGGATATTGATCCTTCTGTAGTGAATGAGAAGGGGCACTTAACACAACATGCTTTTAAGAATTCAGACCCTAATATTGTTTTTAGAGGTTTGGGAAGCAAAATAACTTCTGACAATAGAAATGATTTCTATATTGAATTGATGACAAGTAGAATTGCTAAAAACTCTGTTGTTGACATGGGAAGAAAGTTAAAATATCAAACACAAGATTTCCATAACCCGGCAAAAAAAATAGATATGGAAATTAAAATGATATCGGACTCTATTGCACACATTATTAAGAATAAAGAAGATAGTAAAGATAGTAAAAATTCATTAATTGAGGTTAAAATTAAGGATAAAATTAAAGAACTGACAGAAAAAGAAAATTCAGTATATGGAAGTATTCATAATTCTGGACGTCTAGATATACTTCAACCGACTTTAACAACTACAAATAAGAAAACAACTTTTAATGTTGCAGACGATGATAGAGAAGAAAAGAAAAAAACAAAATTAATACACATGATAAAAACAGCTTCTCCAGAAGAAGTGATAGAAAAAGTTGGACAATTTCATCTTTCTGAGACTTCAAAGAAAGATGCGATGGAAAGAATTCGTAAAATTGCTACTTCAGAGAACATGAAAAAATTAAAAGAAAAAACAGAGCAATTTAAGGAATTAGCATCTTCAACTGAATATCAAAAATTAGATTTTTTAAGAAAATCGAAAGAGGCGGAAAATTTAAATCCGGGTGAAACCTGGCAAGCATTGCGTCAAGAAATTTATGATAAGGCAACGATAGAAAGAAAAATTGAGGAAGTGAAGAAAGTTGTAAATGCAATTGACCAGGAAAATGTTCAAAAATTAGCAGAAAAATATCCGAACATAGAAACTTTAAAAAATATTAGTTCTAATTTGGAAAGTTTGAAAAAGACTTTGGTATCTATAAAAGAAATAGATATTAAATCTACGACTATTATTCAATCCTTGTTTAGTACATTTAATTCTTTAGTAACTAACATGAAAAAGCAAGCTTTGATGACAGAGGATTCTTTGGATAATGAAACTGCTCATACATTTGAAAGTTATGAAACAGGAAGAAGAGAGTATACGGAACTAAAAAATATATTATTCTATTCAAGCCGAGAAGAAGAAGCTTTATCAGAATTGAAAAATGTGATATCTCAGCTACAAGAAAGAAATATTTATTCAAAATTAAATAAAGTCGCTAAAAATGAGATTTCTACCTATACGAATATTCCATTTGATATCGATCATTCTCTTCTTGACAAGAAATCAGTATATACTCGTGGAGGATTTATCTCATCTAGAACGGTACAAAAGAATTTCAAAGGAAATATTTATACTGGATATGGAATTTATGAGCAAGAATATGATAAAGGTCTTCGATTAGGAGCGATTTTTGGAGGAGCAAATACAGATCATACAGAAACTTATAGTAGAACCTTGAGAACAGTTGCGACAGAATCTACTATTAAAGGAGTTAGTGCATATGCAGGAGCTTATGTAAATAAAACATTGTATACTCCTAATTTAGAATGGATCAGCGGTTTGGGATTACAATACGGATATTATACAGTGAAACGACAAGTGAAAAATAATTATCAAGAATTAATGTCTAAAGGGAAACCACAAATAGGAGCTTTGAATACTTATACAGGATTTGTGTATACTCATTCATTGCCAAATGATTTAATTTTACGAGGAAAGGGAATCCTTTCTTATAGTTTGGTTCATCAAGGAAAAGTAAAAGAAAAAGACGGATTGAATTTGGATATTGAAGCAAAAGATTATCATTATGTAGATGGAGAATTAGGAGTAAGTCTTGCAAAGACTCTCTATGATGACTCTAAAAAAAGTACATTATCCGCCGGAATTTCTGGAATTTTCGGACTATCCGGTTACGATAATAAAGATCTAAAAGCGAAGGTTCGTAATAGCAGCACAGGCTATAATATTATGGGAGATAAAACGAAAAAGGATGCAGTCAAAATTTATCTGGATTATAACATGCAACTGGATTTAGGATTTAATTACGGATTAGAGGGTACTTATATTACAAATAATGATCAAAGTGATGTAAAAATTGGATTGAAAGCAGGATATTCTTTTTAGTTTGACAACCTCAAAGAAGAATAAGTTATGAAACTTTAAGCTCTTTATCAAATGGTGTTGATGGAGAGCGGAATAGGAGATTCTCAAGAGGATTTTAGAGATTTTGGAAACAAAATCTTTAAAATCTTTTTTTCTATCTG
>UMKD01000679.1_pt1 | contig 34836 bp, 44 predicted proteins | sample 1966221 | NCBI WGS metagenome assembly UMKD01 (sample SAMEA4836167, study PRJEB28245) | human gut metagenome | biome: gut microbiome; material: fecal sample | place: Denmark | collected 2008
TTTCAATTTGAGTCGCGATAGATTCTGCTACTAATACAGCATCTTTATTAAACTCTTTCACTTCTTGTACTTTAACAGTTACTTTTTTCCCTGTCATTTTTTCCAATTTTGCTCGTAAGCTTTCAATTTCTGCACCTTTTCTCCCAATGATGATTCCTGCTTTTCCTGCAGAAATAAGTACTGTAATTTGTGAAGGAGAAGTTCTTTCTAATTTCACTTTAGAAACTCCTGCATGATAGTAAGCTTTTTTCACAAATTCTCTAACTTTCACATCTTCATGGAAGTATTTTGCATATTCTTTTTTATCTGCATACCAGTTAGAATCCCAAGATCTTGTAATTCCAAGTCTTAGTCCTCTAGGGTCTACTTTTTGTCCCACAGTTTTACCTCCTTAAAAAATCCTACTTTTCAGATACTGCTACCATAATATGCGCAGTTGGTTTTCGAATAATATCGGCTCTTCCCATTGCTCTAGGCATAATTCTTTTTAATACCGGTCCTTCATTAATCATAATGGTTGACACAACTAATTTATCTTCATCCATTTTAAAGTTATTTGTTGCATTTGCAATTGCAGATGCCAATGTCTTTTGAATAACTCTAGCTGCTTTTTTATTTGTAAATTCTAGAATGTCTAATGCTTGTAATGCTGATTTCCCTCTTACTAGGTCAGCTACTAATCTAGCCTTTCTAGGAGATAATCTCACGTATCGAGTAATCGCTCTAGCTTCCACTAGTCCAACCTCCTTTTAATCTTCTCTATAATCTCTATTGCCATATCTTACATTATTTCTTTTTCTTATCTGCACCATGTCCGTGATAAGTTCTTGTCGGAGCAAATTCTCCTAATTTATGTCCTACCATTTGTTCTGTTACATGTACAGGAATATGTTTTTTCCCATTGTATACTCCAAAAGTCATCCCAATAAAGTTAGGGAAAATTGTTGATCTTCTTGACCAAGTTTTAATCACAGCCTTATTATTTCCACTTTCAACAGCTGCTTCTACTTTAGACATTAAGTGATGATCACAAAATGGTCCTTTTTTTAATGATCTAGCCATTACCTACTAGCCTCCTCTCGTAATTATTTTTCGTTTCTTCTTCTTACGATAAATTTATCCGTGGTTTTCTTTCCTCTTGTTTTAACACCAATTGCTGGTTTTCCCCAAGGTGTTAAAGGTGATTTTCGTCCAACAGGGTTTTTTCCTTCTCCTCCTCCATGAGGGTGATCCACTGGGTTCATAACAGATCCTCTTACGTGAGGTCTTTTTCCCATATGTCGAGCTCTTCCTGCTTTTCCGATATTTACCAGGCTGTGTTCAGCATTTCCAACTTCACCGATGGTTGCCATACATTCTCCGTGAATCAATCTCAATTCTCCGGAAGGCAATTCCACGTGACAGTAAGTTCCTTCCTTTGCAACCAATCTTGCTGCAACTCCGGCAGATCTTACTAACTGTCCACCTCTTCCTTTTTGTAATTCGATGTTATGGATTTGTACCCCAACCGGCATATCTTTAATTTTTAAAGCATTTCCGGGTTTAATGTCTGCTGTTGCCCCAGCCTTTACCACGTCACCTTTGTGAAGCCCTTTCGGTGCTAGGATATATCTTTTTTCTCCATCCGCATAGAATAATAAAGCAATGTTTGCAGATCGGTTAGGATCGTATTCAATTGTCATTACTCTTGCCGGAATATCTAATTTATTTCTTTTGAAATCAATGATTCTGTAAAGTCTTTTATGTCCTTTTTGTCTGTCTCTACAAGTTCTATGTCCGTAGTTATCTCGTCCATAAGCTGATTTCAAAGGTACTGTTAAAGACTTTTCAGGTCTTACTTTATCTAATTCGTCGTTAACCAATCTGGACATATGTCTCGTTCCGTTGGTTATCGCTTTCATTTTTCTAATTGCCATCTTTTATTCCTCCATTTAGACCTATACGTATCTTTATTTTCTCTTATACTTCTTTAAAATAAGTAATTGTATGTCCTTCCGCCAATTTTACAATTGCTTTCTTTCTGGCTGAAGTTTGATACAATTTCATCCCATGTCTTTTTGTTACAGGTTTATAATTCATAGTTGCTACCGTTAATACTTTCACATTGAATAATTCTTGCACTGCATTTCTGATTTGAAATTTATTGGCTTTTGGATTTACTTCGAAAGTATATTTATTGTATTCTTTTCTCAACAATTCTGATTTTTCAGTAATTACAGGTTTTTTAATAATATCATAAGCGTTCATATTATGCTAGCACCTCCTCAATTGTAGTTAGTGCTTCTTTTGTAAGGATTACTTTTTCTTGTTTTAATAACCAGTATACTCCAATTTCATTTGGTTGTAATACCACTGCATTTTCCAAATTTCTTGCAGATAAATACAAGTTGTAATCTTTTACATCCGTCAAATCATTTACTACAAATAATTGTTTTTGTTTTGCATCAATTTTATTTACTAAATTTACGATTGTTTTTGTCTTTGGTGCTTCAATAGCTCCTTCCAATACAACCACTTCGTTATTTGCCACTTTAGCAGATAAAGCAGATCTCAATGCTAGATTTCTTACTTTTTTATTTACTTTCTTTTCATAAGATCTTGGTTGAGGACCAAAAGTAACTCCTCCCCCTACCATATGAGGTGCTCTGATACTACCTTGTCGAGCTCTTCCGGTTCCTTTTTGTTTGAAAGGTTTTCTTCCTCCCCCTCGAACCATTGCTCTCGTTTTAGTAGCAGCAGTTCCTTGTCTAGCAGCTGCTAATTCTGCAGTCAATACTTCATGAAGCACTGTTTTATTTGGTTCAATCCCAAATACAGCTTCATTTACTTCCACAGTACCGGTTTGGTTTCCTGCTAAGTCATATATGTTTAAAACTGCCATTATTTTCCTCCTTCCACTCTACAAACCATTATTTTTTAATTGCTGGCTTAATTACTAAATATCCATTCTTTGCTCCAGGGACAGCTCCCTTAATCAATAATAGATTATTGTCTGCATCCACTCTTACCACTTTCAAATTTTGAACTGTAACAGTTGCATTTCCATGTCGTCCAGCCATTCTTAATCCTTTTAATACTTTTCCGGGCCATGAAGATTGTCCAATAGATCCTCCAAGTCTGTGGTTTCGAGATACCCCGTGGGTCGCTCTGTTTCCACCGAAACCATGTCGTTTCATAACTCCTGAAGTCCCTTTTCCTTTAGAAGTTCCTGTAATATCTACATATTCTACTTCTGAGAAAACATCTACTTTGATTTCTTGTCCTAATTCATACCCTTCCACAGAATCTACTTTTAATTCTCTTACGAATCTTTGAGGTTTTACCCCAGCTTTATTGAAGATTCCCATTAACGGTTTTGTAGTGTTTTTTTCTTTCTTTTCATCGAAACCTAATTGTAGTGCTGTATATCCGTCCGTTTCTTCCGTTTTCTTTTGAAGAACATAGTTCGGACCAGCTTCTACAACAGTTACCGGAACAAATTTTCCATCTTCGAAAATTTGTGTCATTCCAATTTTCTTTGCTAAAATTCCTGACATCTTTTTACCTCCATCAAATAATATATCGATTGACAACTGCTCCTTGTGGTTCCATATAAGAAACCTAAAAAAATTGTCAACATGTATTATTCTGTAAGTATAATGCTCTCGCATTATCTCCCATCATAATAACTTGAAGAATTAAAATTAAATTTGTTTAATTTCAATTCCTACACCAGCCGGTAAGTTAACTGCTGTTAACGAAGCGATAGCCTTATCTGTAGAATTTACTAATTCTACCATTCTTCTGTGTACTCTCATTTCAAATTGTTCTCTTGAATCCTTGTTTACGTGTACTGATCTAAGTACAGTGTATTTTTTAATCTTTGTCGGTAGAGGCATAGGTCCTACTACTTCTGCACCAGATTTTCTCGCTACTTCTACGATCTTTTTAGCTGATTCATCCAATAAGCTGTGATCATATGCCTTCAAGTAGATTCTTAATTTGTTAGAAGCCATTCGTTTGTTGCACCCCCTTTAAAAGTAGATTTCATAAGGATTTTATATTTTTCCCTATACACCTTTGGAATTATATCATACTTTCCTAAAAAAACCAAGATTTTTTTTCATTTTTTAAAAAAATTCTCTCTATTTTTTTTATTTTTTCTTCCTCTAATTAGTTGCTCTAAAAAAAGAGTCCGGAGAAATTTCTCCGGACGATCTTTTCCATGTTATAAAACAGTTCTATAAAGTTGCTGCAACTTGGTATTTTGTCAATCCCTTTAAAAAATCATGGGAAACAAGGTATTGCTCTTTTTCTCCGTTGGAATATTCCAATGCTAACTCTCCTTGTCTTGCCTTGTTGTTTAGAGTCAATTTTACTTCTTTTTTATCATAAATTTCCACTTGACTCAAGTCAACCGCTGTGGTTGAAAAATAAGTTCTAGCCTTAATCACTTTTTCCTCGTTATAGGCAATTACAACATAAGCTTGTGTTCCAAATACCAGTTGTTCTCCATTTCCTTCTTTTAATTGTGCCAAAATAACATTCTTTTTTTCTATAGAAATCCCTTGTCTTTCTAATAGACTCAGTAATTTTTCCATAAAAATCCCTCTCTTTCTAAACTTGAAAATTTATTATACCCTAACTATATGTTTTTTACATTTTATATCTTTTTCTGATCATAAACATTTTTTACAATATACAACGATCTCAAGCAATTGTCAATACCGTTTTTAAACATTTTATTGAAAAATGTTTATATTTTGATTTTTTAGTGCAGAAAGAGAAGATTAAGTGTTTCAATATTGTACAAAACTGTCTTTCTTCTTATTTTGTGTATTGCCATACTCCATGTAGGTTACAGTATTCTCTTGCTACTACCTTGCTTCCTTTTTCTACTGCAAAGAAAGCTTCCGGAGCCTCACCAGGATTTAAATATTTTCTGTATAACTTATTGTCATCTACTACAATTTCAATAAATTGAATATAATGAGCCTCTTGCATAGGATGGGCTGTTTCTTTTCCTACTTTGACTAAATATCCCTTTTCTTGTTCTTCCACATAAGGAACATGCTTTTCAGTGGAAGCATCTTCCATTTTTACTTCTAATTTTTCTATTCCCGGAATTGCTTCCTTTAAACATCCTTCTCCGTCAACAGCTACCTCTAATAATTTTTTACTTCCTGCCACCTTAAAAAAATCATTTCTCATATTCGTTTCCTCCTTAAAAATTATTGTTTCTCCTCCATACAATCTTTACAAATTCCCTTAAAATAAAAATGTTTTTCTTCTACTTGACATCCTTCTAATAACTTCTCTTCATGAAAATGGTTATCTTGTAATTCCACATCATACACAGCTCCACACTTCTGACATTTAAAATGTCCATGTGTCACCGAAACTAAATCATACCTCGTTTCATTTTCCTCAATGATAATGACATTCACAATCTTCTTCTCAACAAATAAGTTTAAAGTATTATAAACCGTCGTTTTCGATAAGGTCGGAATCTCAGGACATAAAGCTTTGTAGATAATATCTACTGTCGGATGATTATGATAATCCAGTAAATATTGAAATATTCTCATTCGTTGATAAGAAGGTTTTATTCCGTGTTCTTTCAGATATTCTCCCACATTATCAATTCTAATATTCATGTTCGATTTCCACCTCCTATCGTGTAAAAATTTTTATAAGTCAATTTTGTAATTATTATATATTTAATCATATAATAATTTACTAATAATGTCAAGTTTATTCTAATCTTTTTTTCATAAGTAGGCGATCTACTCCCTCACCGTACTCATTTTTCTGTATTTCCAGCAGTTTATACTTCCTATTTTGATACAGATGAATTGCAACTTCATTCTTAGGATCCACAGTGAGAGCCACTTCTTTGTAGCCGTTTTCTACTAAATACCTTTCTCCCGATTCTAACATATATTCTGCCCAACCTTGCTGCCTATATTTTTTTCTGGTACAAATTCCATAGAGAAACACTTCTTTTTTTTGAAATACTTGCATAAATTCCAAAATAGATACCAATTCTCCTTCCTCGGTTTCCAGGACAAAGACCTTTCCATAACGAATTAAAGCTTTCAAAATCCAAAGATCCACTCCTCCTTGTCCTTCAAAGGCTTCTTCCTCCAGAGCTACTATTTTTTTTAAATATTCCAAATCTACTTCTACCAATTCACGAAATTTCATTTTTTCCTCTTTTTCCTCTTCAATACTCAATTCGATATAAATATAAGCCGCTGGAATCCGCCAAATATTTTGGAAACTCCGTTTCCAACTCTTCCAACATTCTTGTAATCCGATCCCCTTCCACTTTTCCAAAATAAACTTGAAGAGCCGTTCCTATCATAATACGAATTTGAGATTTTAAAAAAGCATTGGCAACAATATCAATATTCATCCCATTCTCCACTTCTTCCACGGAAATCGAATAAATTTCCCTCATTGGGTTGGCAAAAGCACTGTCCTGCAAACGAAAATTTTGAAAATTATGTTTTCCTACAAACACTTGTAATATCTTTAAAAACTCAGTACTTTCTATTTTTTCTTTGACATAGGCTTTGTAACGATGTTCAAAAGGATTTTTTTTCCAAGTGATGCAATAACGATAGCTTCGAGTCTTGGCAGAAAATCTGGCATGAAATTCCGAATCCACCTCCTCCACTTGAAGAAGCAAAATATCCTCCGGCAAATTTCGACTTAAGGCATAAAATAATCTGTCCGAGGGAATATTCACAGCCGTAAAAAAATTGGAAACTTGCTGTATTGCATGTACTCCCCGATCGGTTCTTCCGGAAGAAGTCAAATCTATTTTCTCTCTCAAAATATGAAAAAGACTTTTTTCTATTTCTCCCTGTACCGTTCTTTGGTTCGGTTGACGTTGAAATCCCATAAAAGAACTTCCATCGTATTGATACGATATTTTAATGTTTCTCATTCTTCCTCCTTGCCAGTCTATATTTTTTATTATAACACACTTTCAAGTCCGACTATAGTTTTTCTTGCTCTTTCTTGAAAAGAGAGTATAATAAAAAGAAAAATCAGGAGGAAAATATGGAAAGGAAACAGGTAGAAGAATTGAAAGAATTTCTCCAAGAAAAAATCTATACTCTTATTTATGTCGATTTTGCAAATCCTAAAAATGTCATGGTAAGTCATCAAATTGATGATTTTTCGTTTTTAGATTTGGAACATTTTGCAAAATTTTATGTCTTCAATGATAATTTTATGAGAGTGTATTCCAGAAAAGGACCGAAACACTTTGATTATTATGAAATCAAAAAAGAAGATTTTGAAGCAGACTATGATGAAAAAATATTTTTCGTTGATTATTCCCAATATCAAAAATTACATATGCGGATTGGAAAAATCAATGGTATGTCCGCAATGCAATATTTATACTTTGAGTAGAAAAAGGAGGAGTGTTCATGACACCCCTCTTTTACTTTTCCTCCAAACTTTGTCGCTTCAATATTTTATATCGGTTTCTTCCTATTCTTTCTAAGATTTCTTCTTCCACATATTGTCCCAAAACTCTGGATAAAGACGGTCTGCTTACTCCGAAAAACTCTGCCAACTCCTTCAAAGAACGATCAAAATGACAGATTCCTTCTCTTTCTTTGGCTAACAAATATCGATTTAATTTGCTTCCAATACTTTTATACTGAAACTGGGACCACAATCGATTGGATAAAAATTGTGCTTTGGAACTGATATCATTGACAAATTTCTCTAATATCTCCGGTTCTTCCTGAAAAACAACAATCAGTTTTTCTCTGGGAATAAAATAAATATCACAGTCTGTTTTCGCTCGTAAATCAACAGGATAATAAGGATTTTCTCCAAAGACAAAAGCACTTGCTAAAAGAGTTTCTCCCCTCATTTCCTCAATTTGATTGACATCCCCATTTTCTTTCAGCATTTCCGCGACCACAATACCCTTACTTAAAATATGAAGTCCTTTTACCTCTTCCCCTCGAAAAAAAATAGCTTCTCCCTTTTCAAACGAAAATAGCTTTGCATAGTTTTCCCAATTTTTTTTCATCGTTCCCCTCTTTCTATTTCCTCTTTTTTCTGCTATGATAAGAATATAAATTCTTAAAATACAGAAAGGAAGTCATTTATGGAAAAATTAGTAATATCCTGCCCTCATTGTCATAAAAAAATCAAAATTCTAAAAAAAGCAGCAAAATATAAATGTCCTCATTGCTCCAGCATCTGTGTTATTTCTTCCATAGTACTTTTTCTGTTTGTCATGCAAAATCATGTGCAAGCCATAACACACAAAATCAAAACAAAATACCAAAATGTTAAAAATACCTATAAATACTTAAAAATGGTCCATGAAAATCGAAAAAAACGCTAAGCTTGAAATGAAAGATACAATTCTTGACAGGAATTTTCCAATCTTCGATAAGTTACTCCGGCAGCATCCAACATTCTCTTCGAGGCAAGATTGGACTCTGTTTCCGCATATTTATCACTCAAATAGACAATCTCCCGAATTCCACTTTGAATAATCGCCTTAGAACATTCATGACAAGGAAACAGGGCAACGTAAATACTGCAGTTTTTCAAAGATTGTGTACTGTTTAAGATAGCATTCAACTCTGCATGGCAAACATAGGGATACTTCGTTTCCAAAAATTCCCCTTCCCTTTCCCATGGAAATTCATCATCTTCACAACCCTTTGGCAGACCATTGTAGCCCAAACCTATAATTTTTTTGTCAGGGCTTACGATACAGGCCCCTACTTGTGTATTGGGATCTTTACTCCTCATTGCCGATAGTAGAGCAACACCCATAAAATATTCATCCCAAGTAATATAATCTTTTCTTTTCATAGCTCTCTCCTTAAGAAAAAAGGCGACTCTTTCGAATCGCCTTAGTTCATTTTATCTATTCTCCAGCCGTCCCATATTTTGCCAGTAAATCTTGATCTTCTCTTTTTTGTTCTTCCAATTCGATTTTTTTAATAGATAACTTAATTTTTTGAGTTTCTTGATTAATTTCTACAATTTGAGCTTTTACAATTTGCCCAATTTCAAATTTGTCTTTTAGATCTTTCACAAAATCCTTTGAAACGAATTGAGTAGGAATAAATCCATCAATTCCTTTTGTTAACTCCACAAACAATCCGAAATCCATGATATTTTTGATTTTCTTTTCTACCGTAGTTCCTACTTTATATTCTTCCATAGCTTTGTCCCATGGACTTTTCTTTAAGGCTTTAATACTTCCCTTAATTTTTTTGTCTTCCACATTCAATTCCAGAACTTTAAAAGAAATACTGTCTCCTATTTGGTAATTTGCAGGTTCTTCTCCCGGCCATCCAAAATCAGAAGAATGTACGAATACATCCACTCCACTTTCAATTTCTGCAAATAATCCAAACGGTTTAATGTCTAAGATACTTGCTGTCAATTCTTTTCCTTCTCCGAATTTTTCCTCTGCAACATCCCAAGGATTTTCTACTAATTGTTTAAATCCTAATTTTAATTTTCTTGCTTCCGGATTGAATTCCAAAATTTTTACCTTTACAGTTTCTCCTACTTTTGCATATTCTTCCATATTGATTCTTTTCTTATTCCATGCAAAATCGGAAATATGTACTAATCCTTCCACACCTTCCGTCAATTCTACAAAAGCTCCATAAGCAAGTACTCTTGTTACCTTTCCTTCCACTTCATCACCTTCGTGAAAAGCATCTTTTGATAGATCCCAAGGATTTTCCGTTAATTGTTTAATGGATAATTTAATATTTTTCTTTTCTTCATCCAAAGAAAGAATTTTTGCTTCTACAGTTTGTCCTACGCTATACAAATCTTTTAAATCGTCCAATCTCTTCCAAGATACTTCTGAAATATGAATGAATCCTCTCAAATGGTTGATCATAACAGATAATCCAAAATCCATAATTCCTGATACCGTACAAGTGACTACATCTCCTACTGTCAACTTTGCAAATTCTTCTTCTTCTTTCATCAAAGTAATGTCTTTTTTGGAGAATGTAATTTTTTTACTTCTCTTATCCCGATTATCCTGTTTAATATCCTTTACGATAACATCAATATTTTTCCCTACCATTGTTTCTCCGTCTTTTTCATTGATTTCTGATAGAGAATTTGGTAAAAATCCTTGATAAAGAGATGCCTCTACAATGTATCCGCCTTTAATTTTCTTGACTATTTTTCCGGAAAGAACTGTTTTATTTTCATAGGAATCTTCGATATGTTTCCAATTATCTTCCAAATCAATTCTTTTTCTGGATGCAATCAAAACTTCTTGATCATCATCTGCTTCTAATAATCCGACTAAAACAACTTCTACTTGATCTCCCACTTGATAATCTGCTAATTCTTCCGCTCGTACTCGTACTACTGTTCTTTGTCCCGGTACATCTAAATACACAAAATTTCTTTCTATCGAATTGATGGTACCTACTACTCTTTGGTTTTTACCTCCTGTCTTCTCTGCTGGTAAGTAGTCCTCCAACATTTCTAAAAATTCATTACTATTTTCGTTCCCGTTAAGCATCTAAGATCCCCCTTATTTTATTTTCTATGTTTCTTATTATTTCTTCTGGTGTAGAAGCTCCTGCAGTCAATCCAATTTTATGTTTCCCTTGCAAACAAGCTTCCTCTAAATCCTCTTCCCTCTCTAAAAAATAGGTATTTGGATTTATAGATTTTGAGATTTCATATAATTTCTTCGTATTGGAACTTTTTTTTCCTCCCAATACAAAAACAACATCAACCTCTTTTGCTAAAATTTCTGTCGCCCTCTGTCTTTCTTGAGTGGCTCCGCAGATTTTATTAAAAATATAAACATTTGGGTGAAATTCTTCCAAATATCTTTTTATCTCTAAAAACTTTTTTTGATGTAATGTCGTTTGTGTAGATAGAAAGTATCTTCTATCTTTTCGGATTTCTGCGGCTTTTAATTCCTCCAAATCAGAAAAAATCTGAATGTTTTCGGTATAAGAAGTAATTCCTTTGACTTCCGGATGATTTTTATCCCCCAGAAAAAGAATCTCATATCCCTGCTCCATTGCCCACAAAATTTTCCATTTAATTTGAGAAACAAACACACAGGTAGCATCATAAAGTTCCAAATCTTTTTCTTCCAATTTTCTCTGTATCTCTTTAGTAATTCCGTGAGCCCGAATGACTACAATATCTCCTTTTTTCAAAGAAGATATTTCCGACTCTTCTATGGTAATAAAGCCTTTTTTTTCAAAACTTTGCACTACAAAGTCATTATGTACCAGCATTCCTAAAATATATTTTCTCTTGTTTGCATTTTTAGGATCCTGCAAAATATCCTCACAAAGTCGTACCGCTTTCATAACTCCAAAACAAAAACCCATTTTACTTGCCCGAACAAGGGTAACTTTATGGCTCATTAAATTTTTTAACCTCAATCAAATCAACTAAATCAGCTATCATAGCGTCTTCATCCGGTCCATCTGCAATGAGCTCCAATATTCTTCCCTGTTCCGCTGCCAATAACATGAGCCCCATAATACTCTTTCCATTGATTTCTTCTTCATCACAACGAACTTTAATTTCTGAGTCATATTTTGCAACAGCCTGCACAAATAAAGAAGAAGGTCTAGCGTGCAAACCCGCCTTATTCCTAATCTCCACTTTCACTGTTTTCATATTCCCTCCTATAAAATGAAAGGTTTTATTCTATATTATACATTATTTTTCTTTTTTTTACAAAACTTTTTCATATTGTTTTAAAAAAGTTTTGCATCTTCTCAAAAAATATGTTAGTATTTTCCCAACAAATTTTATATTGTATGGAGGAAAAACATGAAAACAATGTTGGAAGTTTTTGGAGTACACTGCTTTTCAGAAAAAGAGTTAAAAAGTCGTGTTCCAAAAGATGTATTTAAAAGCTTTAAGAAAGTTCAATCAGGAAAAGAAGAATTGTCAATCACTACTGCCAATGTCATTGCGAATGCCATTAAACTTTGGGCCATTGAAAATGGAGCGACACACTTCACACATTGGTTTCAACCCTTGACAGAACTAACTGCAGAAAAGCATGAAGCCTTTCTTTCTGTCCATTCTGACGGAACTGCCATTACCGAATTCACAGGAAAAGAATTGATTAAAGGAGAATCAGATACCTCATCTTTCCCCAACGGAGGACTACGTTCCACCTTTGAAGCACGGGGATATACTGCTTGGGATATTGGTTCTCCTATGTTTTTAAAAGGAGAAGGGCTTTCAAAAAGCTTATACATTCCTACTGCTTTTATTGGATATAGCGGAGAAGCTTTGGATAAAAAAGTCCCTCTCCTTCGTTCCATTACCAGTATTCGAAAAGAAGCCTTACGAATTCAAAAAATTCTTGGCGACTTGGATACACAGCATGTGGATGTTACCCTTGGAGTGGAACAGGAATATTTTCTCGTAGAAAAGAAATTTTTTGACTTGCGAAAAGATTTAACTCTTTCCGGAAGAACTGTCTTTGGAAATCTACCTCCCAAAGGACAAGAAATGAATGATCACTACTATGGTACTATAAAAGAAAGAGTGGAAGCTTTCATGACCGAACTGGACAGAGAGCTTTGGAAAGTAGGAGTGATGTCAAAAACAAAACATAACGAAGTTGCCCCGAATCAATTTGAAGTAGCCATTATGTTTAATACTGCCAATGTCGCCGTGGATCAAAATCAAATTACAATGGATATGATTAAAAAGGTAGCAACAAGACATCATTTGGCTGCCCTTCTTCATGAAAAACCCTTCCATGGAATTAACGGTTCCGGAAAGCACTGCAACTGGTCTCTTTCTACCGATACCGGAAAAAATCTCCTGGATCCTGGCAGCTTAGAGGAAAATCGTTTTGACTTTTTACTGTATGTCATGGCAGTCATGGAAGGCGTGTATCGATACTCGGGAATTTTAAGGGCCTGTACCGCCACTCCGGGAAATGATTATCGTCTAGGAGGGCATGAAGCTCCTCCTGCTATTATTTCTATTTTTTTAGGAAATGAGTTACAACAAATTTTCGAAAATATTCAACATAACAATTTATCTATGTCGACACAAAAAGACTTATTGAATTTAGGCTCTTCTTTCCCAAAAATTCCACAGGACATCTCGGACAGAAATCGAACTTCTCCTTTTGCTTTTACCGGAAATAAATTTGAATTTCGTATGCCGGGTTCCAGTGCTTCTCCGGCAACTCCAACTTTTATTTTAAATACCATTGTTGCCGAAATTTTAAAAGAATATGCAGATATGCTTGAGGAATGGGCAGACTTAAGCCCTAATCTTAAGGTCATTAAACTGATTCAACAACAATATCCGAAATACAAAAATATTTTATTCAACGGAAACGGTTATGATAAAAACTGGGAAATAGAAGCAAAAAATTTAGGACTTTCCAACTTTAAAAATACCGTAGAAGCTCTCCCTAATTATATTTCGGAGGAAACCATCTCTTTGTTTGAACGAAATCAAGTATTGACGAGAGCTGAATTACAATCTCGTTTTCATGTCTATTGTGAACGTTATAATAAACAAAATAACATCGAAATTTCCTCCGCTATTGAAATTGCACGAAATGAAATTTATCCAAGTGTTTTGGGCTACATCACTAAAATTGCTCAAAATATTGAAAGTTTGAAATCTTTAGTGGAAGAAAAAGAATATCAGGAAGAGAAAAAATTACTGAAAACTCTATTACATCATAAAAATGAAATGCTACAATACATTCATGAGTTAACAGACGGTATGAAAACGGCTACAAGCATTATGAATCAATATCAGCGGGCTCAATATTACTCCGGAACTCTTGTTCCAAAGCTTGCCGAACTTCGAAAAGTCGTTGATATTTTAGAAAAACAAAACAATCAACATACTTGGCCCATTCCAAGTTATTATGATTTGTTATTTACTTTGTAGAAAAATAATTCTTCTCAGAACTATTTATCACAAAGTCATATAAAAGGGAGGGGAGGTTTTTATATCCTCCCCTTTTTTTATCGAATATCCTTTGTTATTTCCAATCTTAATAAGTCTTTTATAATCATTCTTATTCCAAATTTTGTATCTTCCTATATTCTCTGATATTTTTTCTTTTTCTACTTTTTCTACTTTAAAAAATAGACAAATCCAACTCTTTTGCTAAATCTTCCAATACTCCCGCTCCTGCAATAGAATTTCCCTTTTTATCCAAAGAAGGTCCATAAACTCCAATTCCCATTTTTTTAGGAACAACAGAGACTATTCCTCCCCCTACTCCGCTTTTGGACGGCATCCCCACTCGAACGGCAAATTCTCCTGACTCATCATACATTCCGCAAGTTACCATTAACGTTTTGATAATACGACTCAATCTGGTACTAATCACTCTCTCTCCATTGGATAAGACTCCGTCGTTTGCTAAAAATAAACCTAATTTTGCAATCGTATGCACAGTCACTTCCATAGAACATTGTTTGAAATAAATATCCAGAGCCTCTTCTACATTTCCCTCAATAATGCCCTCTCCTTTTAGGAAATATCCCATAGCACGATTGCGGTCTCCTGTTTCCGATTCTCCGCAATAAATTTTATAATTAACATCCACACTTTCATCTTCTGTTATTTTTCTCGTAAATTCCAATAATCTTTGAAACCGTTCTCTGACATTTTTTCCTTTAATCATAGAAGCCACCGCGATAGCTCCGGCATTGATTAAAGGATTATAAGGTTTTTTTCGACTGGAAGTTTCCAATTTTCGAATGGAATTAAAAGGATCTCCGCTCGGTTCCATTCCTACTTTTGAAAAAACATATTCTTCCCCATTGTCCAAAATTGCCAACATCAAAGAAATAATTTTAGAAATACTCTGAATGGTAAACCTGGTACCACATTCTCCATAGCAAAATTGATTTCCCTCCATATCCATGACACAAATTCCCAAAGCGTTTTTATCCGCCTTATCCAATTCCGGAATATAATTTGCAACAGCTCCCAAGTCAGTCAGTTTTTTATTTTTTTCTACTATTTTTCTTAACAGATCTTGCATTCTTCCTCCAACATTTTTTTATAGAACGTTTTGTTTTTTTCAAGATATTTTCATCTACTTATTTTCAGTATAGCAAATCAAAAAAATTTTGTCAAGAATATAAAAATCCCACAAACATTGTATTTGTGGGATTGTATTTGTGTATTCTTTTGTGAAGAAATTAACGTTTTGAGAATTGAGGGCTTCTTCTTGCCTTTTTCTTTCCGTATTTCTTTCTTTCTACCATTCTTGAATCTCGAGTTAAGAATCCGGCTTCTCGTAAAACTACTTTTAAAGTTTCATCCGCTTCTACCAAAGCTCTAGAAACTCCGTGTCGAATTGCTCCTGCTTGTCCGGAATTTCCTCCTCCGCATACATTTACTCGTATTTCATATTTATCTAAAGTTTCTGTTAATACCAAAGGTTGTTCCACGATCTTTGCTAAAATTTCTCTTCCACCGAAATATTTTGTCATTGCTTTTCCGTTAATAACAACTCCTTGTCCCCCAGGAATTAATCTTACTCTTGCTACTGAAGTTTTTCTTCTTCCAGTTCCTCTATATTGATTCATATCTGCCACTCTTCCCTACCTCCTATTAAAATTCTACCTTGTTTGGTTTTTGTGCTTCATGAGTATGTTCCGCTCCGGCAAATACTCTCAATCTTGTCAATTGTTCTCTTCCTAATTTATTTTTTGGAAGCATTCTTTTAACAGCTAGCATTAATAGTTCTTCAGGTCTCTTGTCTAAGATTTCTCCCAGCTTTCTTTCTCTGATTCCACCTGGAAATCCAGAGTGATTGTAATATTTTTTATCTGTTAACTTTTTACCGGTTACTACCATTTTTGCAACATTTGTTACAACAACGAAATCTCCTCCGTCAATATGTGGAGTGAAAGTAATTTTTTCTTTCCCCATCAATTTTTTAGCAACTTCTACTGCTAATCTTCCTAAAATTTTTCCTTCTGCATCATAGTGGTGCCATTCTCTAACGACATCTTCTTTTCTTTGCATATAAGTATACTTCTTCACTTTGTATTTCCTCCTAAAAATTTGTTATATTCTTCGTGATATAACGCAACGGTCCTTTGTGGGAAAGGTCTAATAATATACTTTATTATTATAGAGTATTTTCTTTTCCATGTCAATCTTTTTTATACAAAATCAAAAAAATACGGACAGAAAGCTCTGCCCGTTCTTTTTCTTTTTTTATGACAATTTTCTTATTCCACTTCAATATTCGCAGCTGCTGTTTTTGTTTTCCAGAATAATAATCCTGCCAAAGCAGATACGATGATTCCTGCTACAATTCCAATTTGTTCCACTACGTGAATGTCAGTATTTCCAAATACCCATGCAAAGCCTTCCGGAGCACAAATGATGTAAGAAGTAACAACGACGGTCATAAACAGTGCCGGAATGACAGCAATCCAGAAATTTTTTCCATGTCTTTCCAAATATTTTGCTGCTGCCCACAATGCAATCGTTGCTAAAGTTTGATTTGACCATCCGAAATATCTCCAAATAATAGCAAACGGAATGAAACATAGCGCTAATCCGATTGCAAATAGAGGAATTGCAATCACAAACCTATTTTTAACCGGTCCTTGTTTATATCCGATAGCATCTGCAATCGTAAGTCTGGCACTTCTAAATGCAGTATCTCCGCTTGTAATTGGACAAGCAACAACTCCAAGAATTGCCAAAGCTCCTCCAACCGGTCCTAAGACTCCTCTTGAAATAGTATCCACCACAACGGCTGCCGACCCCGCTCCTGCCAATCCTTCAATATTTCCAAAATAACACATTGCCGCTGCTGCCCAGACTAAGGCAACAATTCCTTCCGAAATCATAGCTCCATAGAATACTCTTCTTCCTTCCTTTTCTGTTCTCAGACATCTTGCCATCATAGGAGATTGCGTTGCATGGAAACCACTGATGGCTCCACAGGCAATGGAGATACAAAGATATGGGAATATAGATTTTCCCGCCGGATGAAAATTATGGAAGGTGATTTCAGGAATATTGACCGCATATCCTTGGAAAATAATTCCAAAGCCGATTCCCACTGCCATAATCAGTAAACAAATTCCAAAAATTGGATAAATTCTTCCAATCACTTGATCGATTGGTAATACTGTTGCAATTAAATAGTAAATAATGATAATTCCTAATAATACCATAGTTGGAATTCCTGTTAAATTGTGTAAAATATCGGCAGGGCTCTTCACAAAAACAACTCCAACCAACACCAACAAGACAATAGAAAAAGCAACCATCAATTTTCTTGCATTTTCTCCCAAATATTTTCCGACAATTTCAGAAACCGATGCTCCGTCTTGCCTTACCGATAACATTCCAATTAAAAAATCATGAACAGATCCTGCAAAGATACATCCAAATACAATCCAAATAAATGCTGCCGGTCCCCACATTGCCCCTGCAACTGCTCCAAAAATCGGTCCTGTCCCTGCGATATTTAAAAACTGAATCAAAAAAGCTTTTTTCCAATCCATTTCCACATAGTCCACTCCGTCCGCCATTCTTTTTGCCGGAGTTACTCTTGCATCTGTAGAACCGAACACCCTATCTACAAAGGCACCATATAAAATATACCCAAGGATCAAAGCAACAACAGATCCAATAAAACTAAACATAACCATAGCCCCCTTTTATAAAAATTTTTCTACTGTTTATAGTATATTCTTTTTTTTATAAAGATGACTATTTTATCTATAAAATGTTTCATTTTAGATATGAATGGCAAGAAAATGAGAATAAAATGTTTTTATTTTACTTGAAATAAACTTTTAAATTCTTTCATATTGTTTCGACTGACAGGAATTTTAACCGGACAATTTTCCATATGTATCATATAGGAATTGTTAAACCAAGGCTCAATTTCTCTCACTTTTCCTAAATTTACCAAATAGGAACGATGACAACGATAAAATTGGGTTTTCGGCAATTGCTCTTCCCATTCTGAAATTTTCATTTTTGTCAAATAACATTCTTTGGATGTATAAACCCTCGTTTCTTTTTTATCCGCCTCCACAACTACAATGTCTTCCAGATTGAGAACCATAATCTTCTCTCCGACACCAATGCTTATTTTATTAGATACCTGTTTTTTCTCAACTGACAGCCTGGATAATAATTTTTCAATTCTGCTTTCGGAATAAGGTTTTAGCAGATAGTCAAAAGCTTGTATCTCAAAGGCATCTACAGCATATTCCCGATAGGCTGTCACAAAAACAATTTTCATACCAGGATTTAATTTCCGAATAACTTTTCCTAAATTTAAACCATTTAATTCCGGCATATCAATGTCCAAAAATAGAGTATCTACTTCTGCGGCATGTTCCTGAAGATAATCGAAGGCATCCAGAGAATCTCCAAATTCTTGTAGTAATTCCGCTCCCGGAAATTTTTCCACAAAGTATTTCAATTCCTCTCTTGCAGGAAACTCATCATCTACAATGACACATTTCATATACTATCCACCTCCTGTCTATAAATAGAAAAAGAAATTTTAGTTCCTTCCAACAAACGCTCTATCAATAATCCTTTTCCATAAATTAACTTTAAACGATGATGTACATTTTTTAATCCAATGGAAGAGCCTATTTCTTCCTCTAAAGAATGAATCACTTTTTCCGGAATTCCTAAGCCGTCATCTTGAATACTAATCCGAGTCTCCTCCCCCTTTATTTTTGCAGAAATCCAAATATTTCCTCCCTGTCTTTTGGGTAATAAACCATGTATGATACTATTCTCGACTAAGGGCTGTATGGATAAACTTGGAATTTCTCTCCCCAAAGTCTCTTCTTCGATTTGATAATGTACCTTAATTTTATCCCCAAATCTTGCACTTTCTAAAGCCACAAAAGCCCTTACTTGCTCCAATTCTTCCTGCAAACTGACAAATTTTGTTGAATTTTCAAGGTTATACCGTAAATAGGTCGAAAGATCTATAATTACTTCCCGAGCTTTGTTGGGGTCTATTCTGACAAAAGAAGCGATGGTATTTAAGACATTAAATAAAAAATGGGGGTTGATTTGACTGTACAGAGCTTTCAACTCCGCTTTTCTCGCTGAATCTTCTAAAGCATCCAATTTTTCGAGTTCCAATTGCGTGGAAATTAACTGGGATAATCCTATCGCCAAATACCGATTGTTGGCAGTTACCTTTTCAGGAGTATCAAAAAAGATTTTTAAAGCTCCCGAAACTTTTCCTCGTTCCAAGAGAGGAAGAATAATGCAGGACTTGATTTCTTTGGATAAAAATAGATAATCTGATAAATGTTCTCGATTATTTTTTCCAAATACCATAATTTTTCCTAATTCCAATACTTTTCTGGTCATAGGGCTTTGAATATTTGTTTTTTCGATACGGGGAATTCCTTCTACCACATAACTTGCTCGAATTTTTTCCAAATCTGTGATTGCTACAGCCTTTGCTTCTAAAGATTCCAAAATAATTTTACAAACGGAATCCAAAGATTCTCCTTTTTGGAAATAAGGCAAGGTTTTGTTCGCAATTTCTAAGGCAATTTTTGCCTGCTTTCCGGCGCTCACTTCCATGCTGCTCAAAGTATTTTGAATAATGGAAATCAAAGCATATACTCCCAAAGAATTCATGAATGACATCGGAAAATAAATACTTTTAACAATATCCAAACCGTCCTTAAAATTGGAAGAAAAAACCAAAATTAGAATCATACTGATACTTTCTACAATAATCGCCAAAAAGAATCCAATCACCGGCTTCGCAGACTCTCGGTAACGATTATGCAAATATCCGGAAAATACTCCGGCTAAAACAGTAGCAATGGCACAGGGAATTTCCGTTGCCTCTCCAATTGGAATTAAAATTCTATGAATCGCTGAAAAAATACCGGCTAAAATCCCCACTTGAGGTCCTAACAGTAGTCCTCCGGTAATCACTCCTATATTTCTGGTATTTAAAATAGACCCTTTATAATCCAGACCGATATAGGTTCCTGCAATCGCTAAGGCTGAGAAAAAAAGGACATAGATGATATGATCTCTTCTTTCCTCTTTTCTCAAACTTTCTATGGCCGATTTTATCTTCGTAAATAAAAAAGCCGCTGCAATGATATATCCAATATTGTTCAGAAGATGATTCATCAGAGTAAACATACATAACCCCTATTTTTGCTTTTGAGTAATTCGATAAATAGCAACTAACATAATTGCAGCGCTGAGCAATTGAATTCCACTCAATAGCTTTCCATTCAATAAAAAATCAAATACAACACTCGAAATCGGAAAACACAACTCACAAATTGTAGAAATTCGAGCAGGAATATAACGTAATCCATAGTAATATAAAAGGATTGCTCCACTTCCTGTTGTCAATCCGATAATCACAAAAATCAACCATTCCGTTCCCGTCGTCTGAGCAAAACTTTGAAAGCCCCCTGTGAATAAGGCAATCCAAAATGCAATGACAGTCGTAAAACTGTATCGAAGGTATAAGGCAGTTCGAAATGAGGCATTTTTTAAAATTCGCTTTCCAAAAACAGTTGCACTTCCAAAAGAAAAAGCAGCCAATAGAGAATAGAAACAAGCAAGCCCTATATTATTTCCTGACATTGTCGGAAGATTCCCCTCAAATGTCAAAAAATATCCTCCTAACAGAGCCACACAAGACCAGAAAATAAACTTCTTTTCTATGATTTCTTTCAATAAAATTCTAGCCAAAATAATTGCAAAGACAGGTTGCAATTTTTGTAACAGAGTTACAACGGTTAAATGCTGAAAATTTACCAAAAATAAGGCTTTCACAATCGATAAAGTCCCAACTGCTCCGCCAAATAAGGCAACCAAAAAGAAATAAAATAAATCATGAGAATTCAACTGTTTTATTTTTTGAAATTCTTCCCGTCCAAAGAATAAACTCATTCCTATGAAAGGTAAAAAATGCAACATAAATACGACATACGGCACTTGCAAATGGAACAATCGAGGTGTCAATGCAATCGAATCAAATCCCCATAAAGTTGCCGCTAAACTGACCAAGATTACTCCTTGTAATTCTTTTTTCATTTTCTAAAAATCTCCCCTTTGATTGTTTTCTGTATTGTATCATATTTTAAAACAGAAAAAAACTTTTCATTTCCCAAATAAAATGAAAAGTTTTTTAATTTCATGTATAATTCCATTCTTTCTAAAAAAATACTTCCTGTAAATATTCTTGTTTTAGCCATTTTGCAGTTTTATCCCCATGCAACTCTTCAGTAAAAATTTCAGGATTATTTCGATCTTCCACCGGAATTTTCCAAGAGGCACAACCCAAAAATTCCTCTCCCTGTGTCACTAAAAATAAAACCTCCAAATCAGTGGCTTCATTCCAAAGAACAGCATGGGTTAATTTCCCCTCCGCAATTCTTAATCTTTTTACTAAAACATTTTCCTCTTTTTCCTCTTCCAACACTTGCTTTGCAACTTGTAATAACTTACTGTACTTACCGCAAAGAGTGTGATCTTCTTTGGTATCTCGGTATAATTCTTTGATTCTCGCTTCTATTTTTTCTAATTTTTGTTTTTCCATTTAGATAATATCCTTTCGATTTCTTATTTTTTCACATTATAGCAGAATTTTTTATTTTTTCCAAATTTTTTGCCTTTTGAATCAAGAAAAACAAGAGAAAATCTAACATAGAAGCTTCTTGACAGAAAAATAAAAATATGTTATTCTTTCTAAAGCGAGTGCACATATAGCTCAATTGGATAGAGCGTCTGACTACGGATCAGAAGGTTGCGGGTTCGATTCCTACTATGTGCGCCATTTTTTATTTTTTGCTTCCAAAATTTTTTCTCTCCTCATTGCCATATTTTGCTTTTCCTTTTTTCATAGTTTTTCTCAAATATTGCAGCCCTATTTTCTCTTCAAGCTTCGTAAATATTCCTTAGTTTCCATAGAAATTCTCCTGCTTTCGACTGCCTTTTGAATCGCCTTATTATGTGTCCATTTTTCAAGTCTTTCTTCTTCCAAGTAAACTAAAGCGGCATCCTGTTGTTTTGCCAAAGCCGTTGCAAAATACCAAGCTATCATCATGCGAATATAATACTCTTCTCGAGAAATTCCCACTACCAATTCCAACATTTCTACTTGAAAAAAATCATCTAAATAGTTAGATAATAATAAACCGATGGCATATCTCACAGTATATTCATGAGAAGAATGAAGCCAAATCTTTATTTTTTCATATACTTCCTTTGGATATTTCTTAAAAATCTTCGGAGAAAAGACATCACAGGTTGCCCAATTGTTAATATAGGGCAAAAACTTTTCCGTTTCTTCCATGGCTTTGGAAAAATCTCGAATATTTTCAATCAAAAATCCATGAAGATGATTTTCTTCCATATATCGATGTGGCAATTCCGACATATATTGCAACATCCTGTCTTCTTGTTGAGAATACAATTCTTTTGCTAATTTTCGCAAAATAGGAGTACGAATTCCCAAAATTTCTTCTGGCGGAAGAGTTGGAATCAGTTTTGCATTAAATTTTTGATATGTTTCTTCTCGAAAATCCTGTAACAACTCTTGCAGTTCTTTACTTTCTCTCCTCATGAATATTCTCCTTTTATAATACGAACCGCCTGTCCTCCTACTAAAATTTTACCCTCTATACTCACTTTTGCTAAAATTTGACTTTTTCTTTTCATACTTTCTCCTTGTTGACAGTATAAAATCTCGTCTTTTGCCAAATATTTCTGCTGATGTAAGTAAAAAGCCAAGGCCCCATTGGAAGTTCCTGTTGCAGATTCTTCCGGAATATTCACAATAGGAGCAAAATTACGAACATAGGCAGATGTTCCCTCCACATAAAAAGGATGAAAAGAGATTACAGACAACTTTTTGCTCAATTCTTCCACTTTAAAAAAATCAATTTGAATTCCATCCAAAGCTTTTTTACTTGCCAAAGGAATCATCAGATCCCATAGACCGGAATATGCCTTTCCCATTGAAAAATTTGGATTTCTATCCTCCTTTGTCAGACCAAGAGAAGACAAAATTTCTTCCTCCGGTACTTCCAAATCCCAAGATAATTTTCCTTCATCCTGCTCCATCCAAACGGAACATAATACATGATCTCTTCTTTCCAAAAAAACAGATAATATTCCTACTCTGGTTTCCATGCTGATTTCAAATCGGTCTTTTGCTATTCTTTTTTCATCAAAGAGAGCATAAATCGCAGCAATTGTAGCATGACCACAAAGATCTACCTCCTGTTTCGGAGTAAAATATTCCAATTGAAAGTCTGCTTTTTCACTTCTCTGTACAAAAACAGTTTCCGAAAAACCCAGTTCCTTCGCTAAATTTTGTTTTTCTACTGTCGATAAATTCTCTGCATCCAATACAATTCCTGCAGCATTTCCTCCAAATTTTTCCTTCGTAAAAGCATCATAAATAAAAATTGGATAGCTCACATTCTTCCTCCTCTTAAATATCATTGATTACTTTTAAAACTTTCCCCACCGAAACAAATTCATCCGAAGGAGAAATGTAAATAGGCTGATAATTCGGATTATCACTCATAAGTACAATATAATCTGACTTTACTTGCAATCGCTTTACAAAAGCCTCTCCATTCACTAAAAAAGCTCCAATTTCTCCATTATGAATCTGCATGTTTTGTCTACAAACAATAATAGAAGAATTCCTAATGGTAGGTTCCATCGAATCTCCTTTGACCCGAACGGAAAAAACTTCCTCCAAATTTCGCACTCCCGGAATGGAAATATAATCCTCCACTTCTTCTTCTCCAAAAACTCCTATTCCTGCACTAATTCTTGGAAATAAAGGAATGGCAGCAGGACCCTCTTCTTTCATTTGTTTCATTTTTTCCAAAATGATCTTTGGAGTTCGTTCTACCGCTGCTAAATATAAAAAATATTCTTTATCTTTTGCATTCAAAGAAAACAATTCTATCATTCGCTCTAAAATTTCTTCACTGGGCGGATTTTTTACTTCGCCTCTTTCAATGCTGTTATAGTAAGGTTGTGTAATTTGCAATGCCTTGGCTAATTTATTTTGACTGTATCCTAATTCTTCTCTTTTTTCTTTTAAATACGTTTTGAAGTCCATAAAATCCCTCCTTACTTCACTCCTATTTTGAGTATAACACATCTCCTTTCAAAAATCTATAATTTTTTATCTATAATTATAAAAAATATGTTGACATTTATTTATAAATAGATTATACTACTTATAGATAAATAAATATAACTTGTGAAGGTTGCATTGGTAAGGAGGAAAATCTATGAGAATTTTAGTAAAAAATAAAAAGTGGGAAACATCATTTCAGACTGTTACTTTAATTTGCGATGTGAAAGCAAAAAATGGAATCTTCCACATTCAATTTCCTTACAATGGAAAATATGTACAAATAAAATCCAATAACTTGGATTTAACCTTTCATCATCTGGAAAAAGTTTTTAATCGTTTTGGAACGATTCCGGAAAACCATCAATTTTTAGCCTCTTAACTTCATAGAAGTTTGTTTGAAAATACCCTATCGTTTTAGGGTATTTTTCTTTTGGTAACAAAAGTTACTGTTTTTTTCCTTTTTTTCTCCTATAATAAAGAAAAAAATAAAGGAGTGACATGTATGTATATCAAGGTATCTATGAATATAAAAGAAATTATCGCAAAATATCCTGAAACCAAAGCCGTTTTTGAAAATCAAGGAATTCAAGGTTTGGAAGAGGAAAAAGTGTTGCAGATATTAGAAGCCTATCCTCTATCAGAGATTATGAAATTGAAAAAGATGGATGCTAGCGCTTTTGTCAATCATCTGGAGGAAAGTATCAAGGCAACTCGGGAAACTTCAGATATTACGATGAAAAAAGAAGAAAAAAAAGAAAATGCCCTATCTTTATTGGGATTGTTACCCTGCCCTGTTCGTATTCCTTTACTGGAAGGATTTCAAAACTTCCTGCAAGCACATCCTGACATAGAAGTCAATTATGAATTAAAGGCCGCTTCTTCCGGCTTGGCTTGGTTAAAAAAAGATGTCATTGAAGCAAATCACGTCGACCAATTGGCAGACATGTTTCTATCCGCCGGATTTGATTTATTTTTCGATAACAAGTGGATGGGAAAATGGAAGTCAGAAGGTATCTTTGAGGATATGACGGGACTGGCACATTATAATACCGATTTTGAAAATGAACACATCTCCTTGAAAGATCCCAAAGGAGATTATTCCATGATTGGAGTTGTTCCGGCTATCTTCTTAGTCAATAAAACAGCTTTGGGGAGTCGAAAAGTACCGGAATCTTGGTCGGATATTCTATCAGACGAATTTGAACATTCTATTTCTTTGCCTATTGCAGATTTTGATTTATTTAACTCCATCCTAGTACATATCTATAAATTATATGGACAGGAAGGAGTTACAAAATTAGGAAAATCTCTATTATCAAATCTACATCCGGCACAAATGGTGGATGCAAAAGAGCTTGCTATTACCATTATGCCTTTCTTCTTCTCGAAGATGATTAAAGAAAATGGTCCTATGCAAGTAGTTTGGCCAAAAGAAGGGGCTATTATTTCTCCTATCTTTATGTTAACAAAGAAAAATAGAAGAGAAGAATTAAAACCTATTGTAGACTTTATGGCGGGAAAAGAAGTGGGGAACATCATTTCTCATCAAGGATTATTCCCGAGTGTTCATCCGGAAGTGGAAAATGTAACAGCGGGAAAACCATTTGTCTGGATTGGTTGGGATTTCATCTATTCTCATGACATGGGACAATTATTGCAAGACTGTGAAACTTGGTTTAGGAAAGGGGCGGAACATTTATGAAATTCATTACTATTTCAGGTCCTCCTTCTTCAGGAAAGACCTCTTTAATCTTAAAAACCATTGAAAATTTAAAACAAAAAGGAATGAAAGTCGGTGTGGTCAAATTTGACTGCCTTTACACGGAAGATGATATTCTTTATGAAAAAATGGGAGTTCCGGTAAAAAAAGGTTTGTCCGGTTCTGTATGTCCTGATCACTTCTTTGTCAGTAATATTGAAGAAGTTGTTCAATGGGGAAGAAAACAAGGTTTGGATCTTCTTATCACGGAAAGTGCAGGACTATGCAATCGTTGTTCCCCTTATATCAAGGAAATTAAAGCAATCTGCGTGATTGATAATCTAAGTGGAATTAACACTCCTAAAAAAATTGGTCCTATGATCAAAACAGCGGATATTATTGTCATCACGAAAGGGGATATTGTTTCCCAGGCAGAACGGGAAGTATTTGCAGCGAGAGTCCAAATTGTCAATCCTAGAGCTGCCATTTTGCATGTCAACGGATTAACAGGACAGGGAAGTTTTGAATTTGCGAATTTGGTTATGGAAGGAAATCATGAGATCGATACTGTAGTCGAAAAGCAACTGCGTTTTTCCGTTCCATCCGCCGTTTGCTCCTATTGTTTGGGAGAAACCAGAATCGGAACTTCCTATCAAATGGGAAACATTCGAAAAATAAATTTGGAGGATTAGATGGAAGAATTGAACTTAATGAATATCTTAGGAATTCAAGAAGAGAAAATAGAAGAAATTACGATTGTAGCAGGATATAATAAATTGGGAGAAAAAGAAAACTTTGATTCTCTCTCAATCAAGGCAGGGGAAATTGTCGCCATTGTAGGACCTACCGGATCCGGAAAGAGTCGATTGCTCGCAGATATTGAATGGGGAGCCCAAGGAGACACTCCCACTAAAAGAAATATCTTAGTCAACGGCAAGCCTATGGATTCTAAAAAACGATTTTCTCCCAGTCACAAATTGGTCGCTCAGCTATCTCAAAACATGAATTTTGTGATGGATTTATCCGTTCGAGATTTCCTGGATCTACATGCAGAAAGTCGATTGGTTCCTAGGCGAGAAGAAGTGATTCAAAGAATCTTCAAACAAGCGAATGACTTGGCAGGAGAAAAATTTACACTGGATACTCCCATTACCAGTTTAAGTGGAGGACAATCTCGAGCTTTGATGATTGCCGATACTGCTATTTTAAGTTCTTCTCCTATTGTCTTGATTGATGAAATTGAAAATGCGGGAATTGACAGAAAAAAAGCTTTAGACCTGTTGGTTGGAAACAATAAAATCGTGTTAATGGCAACCCACGATCCGATTTTAGCTTTAATGGGAAATCGTCGAATTGTCATCAAAAATGGAGGAATTGCAAAAATCATGGAATCAAACCCGGAAGAAAAACAAATTTTGGGAAAATTGGAAGAATTGGATACTGTTGTTCAATCCATGAGAAATCAATTACGATATGGCGAAATTCTTTCCTGTGATTTTGAAATTAAGAAAATATAACAAAAGCAAAAATGTGTAAAATTTATGTATTTACAATATTTTATAAATTATCTTATTATATTGTTGCTTTCCAGATTTATATGCAAGGGGCTATCTCATATTATTTTGAGATAGCCTCTTTAAATTTTTATAAAAATTGCACTTATCTGCTATAATAATTCTACTTAAAACTTGTATTGGTAGCCTACGGATACTTTGTAATGATTGTTTAATACCGGAGAATGTTTCACATTAAAATCCGGAGAAATCGTGTTATTTCCTATCGTATTATTCACAACCTAATCCATAATTTATGGTGTTTCCATCTAACTTGATTTTTTCTTTCATTCAAAAGTATCTGTACTTGTTTTTACCTAGATAGAATGTAATCTTTCCAAAGAATAATCATTAGAATATAGACTGTCAAAAATACTGTCTTGTAAGGAATAATCATAGTATCATCGGAAACTGCGTTGGAGGTGATTTCTTTTGCTGTAGAAGATAAGCTTGCTTTTCTAGCTCCGGAATCTCCAATAGTAACGAAAATAATATCACTACTTTTTCTTTTTGTAAATCTTATTTTTCAAAAAAGAAAAAGAACCATCTCAAAATTATTCATTTTGAAACAGCCTTTTTTATCCTCAAATATGAAAATAATATGTGATACATTTTACTTATCTCCATAATGTGAACCACATTGTACTATTTCCATAGTATCATCTAAAATTCTAAATACAATTCTATTTTTTATATCAATACGAACACTATAGAAGCCATTCCAATTACCACGCAATGGTTCCAGTTTTCCTATGCAATGATACCCATTTCTGTCTATATTTTTAAGAAGATTATTTATTTTTTTCAATGTTTTTTTATCTTTGGTTTGCCAGTCAATATATTCTTCCCAAGCCTCATTATGCCAAATTTTACGCATCATTCCACCTCTATAAGCTCGTGCTCCGCAATATTTTTGCCTGCTTTTATATCTGCAATTCTACTATCAAGAACTGCTAGATTTTTCATTGAATAAAATGGATCTGCCACAACTTCAAAAGGGATTCCACCCTCTCTTACAAGTTTTTTTAAATAAATATTGATTGCAGTAGACATAGACATTCCAATCTCCTCACATATTTGCTCTACATTTTTTTTTAAATTATCATCAACTCTCAAACTAATTTGTGCCATATTATCAACTCCTTTTATTTTATTGTATCACAAAAATTATAATTTGTATATTTTTTTAATTACATTTGATAGACAAATAAAAACTTAAAAATTATAAATAGAAGATATAACAAAAATATAAGGATGTTTTCAGAATCATTTTCTTTTATTCTTCTTTAGAGAAAAGCCTTTCCTTCAGCTACTATTTTCACTAAACCATCGATAAAGACTTGTTCCCCTTCTAAACTGACTTCCAAATATCCTCCCGGTTGCTGAATATTTGCTCTTTGCATTTGATATTTCTCTCGTAAATAATACCCCAAAGCCGTCGTTCCGGAAGCACAACTTCTTTCCCAAACGCCACTGATTCCTTTTACTTGCACATAAGGAGTCATCCTATATTTTTCTTTCTCAAAAAACATAAGACCAAAGGCTTCATACTCTTCCTTCTCCATATATTCCTGAAATACATTTATTATCTCGATCTTTGGCTTTTCTTCAAGGATAAAATGAGTAATTCCTTCTAAACAAACTCGATATACAGAAATGCTTCTTTCTCCCATTATGATGTCTTCTTTCTTCATCGAAAGGATTTCTGGCATAGCAATTTTTGCCAAAAATTGATGTTCTTTTTCTCCCTGTCTTACCCAAACTGATAGTGTTTTAGAATATCCGGAACAAGTAATCTCATAATTTTTTTCCTTTTGAAAGTCCTCATCCTGAAAAGCAAGGTAGGCAGCAAAACTTCGAGAGGCATTCCCGCAAAATTCTCCCCCCATCATTTGCAGATGTTGTCCCTCTATAAAACCGACCTGCTCACAATATACATTTCCATATTCCATTAAATATCTTGAAACTTCAGCATAATTTTCCCTGTTTATTTTCGTTTTCACTAAGACTGTCATATTCTCTACAGGATTTATTTTTACAAACTCTAACTTCATAAAAATCCCTTCCCTCTTTTTGATACAAAAAAACCATTTCAAAACATGATATTTGAAATGGTTTTCTGTTCTTTTCTCTTAGTAGTTTTTTACCAAATCATCTATTTGAATCGCTACTTTTAAAATGTCTTCCAAATCCTTTAGATACAACATATTCGGTCCGTCTGACTTTGCAACTTCCGGATTCGGATGCACTTCGGCAAAAATAGCATCCACACCAACAGCCAGACCTGCCCTCATCAATGGATACACATATTCCCGATCTCCTGAAGTTGCCGTCCCCAGTCCCCCCGGTTTTTGTACTGCATGGGTTACATCAAAAACGACAGGATATCCGAATTTTCTCATTTCCAATAAAGAACGCATATCCACTACCATATTGTTATATCCAAAAGTGCTCCCTCTTTCACAAAGTAAAATTCCTTCATTTCCACTTTCTTCCATTTTTACAACGACATTTTTCATATCCCAAGGAGCTAAAAATTGTCCTTTTTTAATGTTCACAGGCTTTCCTGTTGCAGCTGCTGCAATCAACAAATCTGTCTGTCGACACAAAAAAGCCGGTATTTGTAATAAATCTGCAACTTCAGCCACTTTTTCACATTGCCATGGTTCATGAATATCCGTTACCACTGGAATCCCATAAGTATCTTTTACTTTTTGAAGCATTTTCAATCCTTCTTCTAAACCCGGTCCTCGATAAGAGTGAATTGAGGAACGATTTGCTTTGTCAAAAGATGCCTTAAAAATATAATCTATTCCTAATTTTTTACAAAGAGCACTGATTTCTCCCGCTACTTCCAACATCAATTCCTGTGATTCCATAACACAAGGTCCTGCAATCAGGGTAAAGCGTTTTTTCCCTCCGATTGTAACATTTTCTCCTACCTTTACTACTTTTGTATCTTGTATCATCCTCTTACCTCCCTTGTTTTCGGAACACAATTTCTCGCCTTGCAAACTCTCTATCATCAAAATGATATTTTTTTCTTCCTAAAATTTGATACGTTTCATGCCCTTTCCCGGCAATCAACACCATGTCTCCTTTGTTTGCTCTCCGAATTCCCTCTGCAATGGCTTCTGCTCTTTCTAAGATACAGATATGATTTTCTTTTGTAAATCCACTTTTTACTTCTTCTAATATGCTTTCCGGATTTTCTGTTCTCGGATTATCAGAGGTTAATACCACAAAATCGCTATATCGCTCTGCAATTTCTGCCATAATCGGTCTTTTACGTGGATCTCTATCCCCTCCACAGCCAAAAATTGTAATGATTTTTCCACTTTTTATCTCCTGTACAGCTTGCAAAATATTTTCCAAAGCATCTCCCGTATGGGCATAGTCGATGATAACCATATAGTCTTGACCGCAATCTAAGGTTTCAAATCGTCCGGGAGCTCCTTTTAAATTTCCTAATTTTGAGAGAATATCTTCCTCGGACATTCCCAGTTCTTTGACCAGAGCAAGACTTCCTAAAAGATTGTAGAGATTGAAGCCTCCCAAAATTTGAATCTTACATTCTTTCTTATTTCCAAAAAGAGAAAGTTCAATCTTTTCTCTTCCTCCTTCAAAAGCTAAAATTTTTCCTTGTACATCAGCTTTGTTCATTCCATAGGAAACTCCATGAAATTCTTCCCACAGTCTTTTTCCATAGCTATCATCAATATTAAAAATTTTAATTCCTTTTCCTCGAAATTTTAAAAATAACTTTCGTTTTGCCATAAAATATTGTTCCATTGTCTTATGATAATCCAAATGATCCAAAGTCAGATTGGTAAAAATAGCCCCGTCAAATTCCAACATATTGACTCGTCCCAATTCCAAAGCATGAGAACTGACTTCCATCACAATATACTCCAAACCTTGATCATGGGCTTTTTTTATCATTTTTATCAAATCTAAAGATTCCGGAGTGGTATTCGGAGCTTCTATTACTTCTTTTCCTATCTTATATTCAATCGTTCCAAAACGAGCGACTTTTTCTTCTCCCAACAATTGTTCCAACAAATATGTTGTCGTTGTTTTTCCGTTAGTTCCTGTCACTCCTAATATTTTCATCTTCTTTTGTGGCCAATCATAAAAATTGGAGGCTAGAACACCCAAATGTTTTCTCAAATTTTTAATCAGGATATATCCAATTCCCTGCTGACAAGAAACCTCTTCGGAAACAAAAACCAACCTAGCACCTTTTTGAATAGCCATATCAATAAAACTATGCCCGTCTACCACATCTCCTTCTAAAGCTATAAAAATATTTCCTTCTGCTATCTTTCTGGAATCATGCTCCATTCCTGTAAAAATATTAGTTTCCGGCTTTTGCAAAACTTTGTATTCTAACCCTTCTAATATTTTATCCATAAATTTACTCATTGGAAATTCTCCTTTTTTTCATTTTAATCTTCAATTTGCCAATCAATTTCTTGTTTTCCAAGTTTTCTCAATATTTCATTTACTTGACGAAAATGTCCACAACCGAAAAAACCACGACTCGCTGATAAAGGACTAGGATGAACTCCCTCTAAAATATAGTGCTTCCTTGTATCAATCCACTTTTTCTTACTTCTCGCGTGATTTCCCCAAAGAATAAAAATAAGCGGCTCTTCCCTTTCATTTAGCTTCTGAATCACATGGTCCGTAAAAATTTCCCAACCAATTTTTGAATGCGAGGATGCTTGTCCTTCGACCACAGTCAAAGATGTATTTAATAGTAAAACCCCCTGTCCTGCCCATTTTTCTAAACAACCGTGATGAGGAACTCTGAGCCCTAAACTGTCTTGCAATTCTTTATACATATTTTGCAAAGAAGGAGGAATTCTCTGCCCTTTAGGAACCGAAAAAGAAAGACCGTGAGCCTGTCCCAAGCCGTGATAGGGATCCTGTCCTAACAGAACAACCTTACAATCTGCATAACTTGTCCATTTTAATGCATTAAATATCTTCTCTGCAGGTGGAAAAATTCTCTTGGAACGATATTCTCGTACCAAAATTTTTCGCAATTCTTGATAATATTCTTGCTGAAATTCCCCTTCCAATACCTTATCCCAATCATTTCCAATATGTACCATGATGTTCTCCTTTTACTTATAAATTTTTAAACATTTTGGAAAACGCTCTCTCATCCCACACATAGAACACTTTTCCCGACATTCCGGAGTAAGAGCTTCTTGCTTCGCTTTTTCCCACTCTTCTAATAAAAAAGATTTTTTCACACCGGTATCTACAAAATCCCATGGAAAAGTAGATTGTATAGATCGTTCTCCTAAATATTCTTCCTCTTGAATTCCCAATTCGTCCATAGCATTTTTCCAAAGCTCAAAATTATCACGATAATCATCCAATTTTACTCCTTTTCGAAAGGCCAATTCCACTAAATCCGAAATTTTTTCATCTCCTCTGGATAAAAATCCTTCCAAATATGATTTTTTAGGATCATGTATTTTTAAGCTAACTCCTTTAAAGCCTCGAAAAGCCTCTTTTAATAAAGCATGCTTATGGTGCATTTCTTCAAATCCCATTTGTTTTTGCCAAGCAAAAGGAGTATGAGGCTTGGGAACAAAATTGGAAACACTTACTGTCACCTGTACTCTTTTTGAAATAGGTCTACACTGAAACATGACTTTCTTTGCCAATCCATGAATGGCTAATACATCTTCTTCCGTTTCAAAAGGTAAGCCTATCATAAAATAAAACTTTAAGTTATCCCACCCTGCTTGTACTGCTTCTTTCGCCGTTAATAAAATTTCTTCCTCCGTAACTCCTTTATTGATAATATCTCTCATTCTTTGTGAGCCGGCTTCGGGTGCAAAGGTAAATCCTGTACGCTTTCCTCCACTAATACTTTCCGCTACACGCACGGAATCAGGATTCATTCGTAGTGATGGCAAAGAAACTCCGACATTTTTATTCAAAGGATTTGCTTTTATTCCGGCAATTAACTGATGAATATTACTATAATCACTACTACTCAAAGAAGAAAGAGATACTTCCGAATATCCGGTATCCTGTATCATTTTCTCAATCAATTCCAGATTTTTTTCTAAACTTCTTTCTCTCACAGGACGATATACGATGCCTGCCTGGCAAAAACGACAACCTCTCGAACAACCTCTTTGTATCTCTACAGTAGCCCTATCGTGAACTACTTCAATATAAGGTACAATTTGCTCCGCATAATAACTGGTATCATTCAAATCTTCCACAATAGCTCTTTGAATTCTTTCCTTTCCGTCATGAAATCTCGGTATAAAAACGCCATCCAAATGTTGAATTGCCTGTAACTTCTCTAATTTTGTTTTTCCTTGATATTTCATCATAATTCTGGCAATTTCAGGCATGACATCCTCTCCATCTCCTATGACAATATAGTCCATAAAAGGAGCCATGACCGTGGGATTCATCATACAGGTTCCTCCCGCCATCAATAATGGATATTCCTCTCCCCTGTCTTTCCAACGAAAAGGAATTCCGGCTAAATCTAAAGCATTCAATACATTAGGATATGCCATTTCATAAGAAAGAGAGAAGCCGACAATATCAAACTCCTTTAAAGGAGTTTTACTCTCCCAAGAAAACATGGGTATTTTATATGCCCTCATTTTCTCTTCCAAATCCTCCATAGGGCAAAAGCCTCTTTCTAAATAAAATTCATCCATCTTATTTAGAAGATTGTATAAAATTCGAATCCCTAAATTAGACATTCCCACTTCATAAATATCCGGAAAAAATAAACACATATGTGTTTTATACTCATTCTTATGAACACTATTGATTTCATTTCCTAGATATTGTCCGGGCTTTAAAATCTCTAATAAATAATTATCAATATTAACTTGAGTCATTTCTGTACTATATTTCCTTTCTTACTCATCATCCAAGCTTTGAAATATTTTCATTTGCCACGTCTTTGGTAACTGATGATGTTGTCGACATAATTCTGCCAACTCTAAATTTATATTCTGTAACTTTCTATAGGCAATCTCACTGTGAGCATCTCTTGTTCTTTCTCTTCCCAATAAAACAGTAGAACATCTGGCAATAAAACCTTTTCCTTCTTTTCCACAATCATGTAACAATGCCAATTTATGATATATCATAAAATTTTTCAACACACTCTTTTGTATCTTTTTCCATAAGAAATAAGAATGATTTTTATCATAATTTGTCATAGACTGAAAAATCAAAAATTCTTCTTTGGACAAAAAATTTCTAACTTCTTCCTCTTTCTTTTGATTCCAAGACACAAAAAAATAAATATAAGCTTGCCTCAGTCTTGCTAATATCATAACTTATCCTTTTTTTCTCTTATTATATCACATTTCCCCAGAGATGCTATCATAAAAAAATTTCCAAAAAATAAAAAAAAGCTTGGCGAATACATA
>UMKD01042455.1_pt1 | contig 33737 bp, 29 predicted proteins | sample 1966221 | NCBI WGS metagenome assembly UMKD01 (sample SAMEA4836167, study PRJEB28245) | human gut metagenome | biome: gut microbiome; material: fecal sample | place: Denmark | collected 2008
GGACAAAAGGAAGAATCATATGTTATAATGATAATATATATTAAAAAAATAAATAGTATTTATCATGAAGGGGGTTGTTAATGAATTGTATTGAGATTAAAAATTTAACGAAAATTTTTGGAAGAAAAAAGAAACAAGCATTACAAATGGTAAAACAAAGGAAAACGAAAGCAGAAATACTGAAAAAAACAGGCTGTACTGTTGCAGTATATGAGGCAAATTTTGAAATTCAAGAGGGAGAAATCTTTGTGATTATGGGATTATCCGGAAGCGGAAAATCAACCTTGGTCAGGATGCTAAATCGCTTAGTAGAGCCAACATCCGGAGCAATTCTTTTGAATGGAGAAGATATTTCGAAGATGGATGACAAAAGTTTGCAAGAAATAAGAAGAAAAAAAATAAATATGGTATTTCAAAATTTCGGTTTATTTCCTCATCTCAGCATTTTTGAAAATGCAGAGTATGCCTTAAAAATTAGAGAAGTTCAGAAAGAAAAGAGAAAAGAGCTGGTAGAGAAAGCTTTACAAGACTCAGGATTATTAGCTTTTAGAGATCAATACCCGGATCAACTTTCTGGAGGAATGAAACAAAGAGTGGGATTGGCAAGAGCCATGGTGAATCAGCCAAACATTTTACTGATGGATGAAGCGTTCTCAGCCTTAGATCCTCTGATTAGAAAGAGTATGCAGGATGAATTACTGGAATTGCAATCGAATATTAAAAAAACCATTATTTTTATTACACATGACCTGAATGAAGCTTTACGAATTGGAGATCGAATTGCTATTATGAAAGATGGTCATATCGTTCAAATTGGAACCGGAGAAGAAATTTTAACAAATCCAAGCAATCAATTTGTGGAAGATTTTGTAGAAGAAGTAGATCGTTCTAAAATTTTAACAGCCGGTCATGTTATGATAGAACCAATTTTGTCTAATATAGAAATAGACGGTCCTCATGTAGCATTAAAAAGAATGAGAAAAGAAGGCGTTAGTATGTTGGTTGCAGTGGATAGAAACCGAAGACTAATAGGAAGTATTACCGCAGAAAATGCCTTAAAAGCAATCAAAGAAGAATTACTCCTATCAGACGTTGTGGAAAATAATGTGATTTCTATTTCAAAAGATATGCTTGTCACAGATATATTCCCTCTCATTTATAATTCCCAAACTCCTTTGGCTGTTATTGAAAATGAAAAAGTAGTTGGAGTACTTGTAAAAGGATGTATTATTGAGGCATTAGCAAATAATAACAGTAAAAATATTCCACTACAGATGACAGAAGGAGGGGAAAGCCATGTTTAATTTTTTAGAACAACGTTTACCGGTAGCAAAGTGGGTAGAAATTTCTGTTGCATGGATGACAGAATCTTTTCAAGATTTTTTTTCTTTCGTCCAAAAATATGCAGAAAATATTATGAATCTTATGAAAGAGATTCTTCTGTTCTTTCCTCCTTTGGTATTGATAATATTGCTGACTGGGGTTGCCATTTTTTTATGGAAAAAGAAATGGAAGTATCCTCTTTTAGTGTTTTTAGGTTTACTTTTTATCTATAATCAAGGACTTTGGTCAGAACTGATGAACACTCTTGTTTTAGTTGGGATGTCGAGCTTACTCTCCATTCTTATTGGAATTCCCCTAGGAATTTTATCTGCAAAGTCGGATCAAGTGGAAGGAATCCTAAAACCGATACTGGATTTTATGCAAACAATGCCATCTTTTGTTTATTTAATTCCTGCAGTTGCCTTCTTTGGAATTGGAATTGTTCCGGGAGTCTTTGCTTCTATCATATTTTCTTTGCCTCCAACGGTAAGAATGACAAATTTAGGTATTCGACAAATTCCAGAAGAATTAATTGAGGTATCGAAATCTTTTGGAACAACAAAAATGCAGCAATTGTGTGGGATAGAGTTTCCTCTAGCAAAAAATACAATTCTGGCGGGAATAAATCAAAGTATTATGCTCGCATTATCAATGGTGGTAACAGCTTCCATGATAGGAGCTCCGGGATTGGGAAGAGGAGTATTAGAAGCCTTACAACGAGCGGAAGTCGGAAAAGGTTTTGTAAATGGATTTGCATTGGTAATTTTAGCCATCGTAATAGATCGTTTTACACAACGTTTTACAAGTTCAGAGTTGAAAAAGAAAGCTCCAAAAGAAAGAAAAAAGAAAAAATGCATCTATGCTTTTCTTTTTGTACTTCTTACTTTTCTTGTCTGCTTTCTTTTTTCCAAGCAAGAAAAAAAAGAAGTGGTAACCTTAAGTTATGTAAATTGGGACACTGAAATTGCATCAACTCATGTTGTAGGGGAGCTTTTAAAGGACAAAGGCTATGATGTAAGATTGGTTCCTTTAGATAACGGTGTTATGTGGGAATCTATTGCCACAGGGGAAGCGGATGCCATGGTTTCTGCTTGGCTTCCTACAACACATTTTAGTTATTATCAAAAACATAAGACCCAGATAGAGGATCTGGGAGCAAATTTAGAAGGGGCAAGAATCGGTCTGGTTGTTCCGGTTTACATGGCAGCAAACTCTATAGCCGATTTAAAGCACGAGGCAAATCAAGTAATCACAGGAATAGAGCCGGGAGCCGGAGTCGTTTTATCGGCACAAAAAGCAAAAAAATTGTATCCAAATTTAAAAAATTGGGAAATACAATGTTCTTCGACAGGAGCTATGACAGTAAGTTTGAAGAAAGCAATTGAGAATAAAAAAGATATTGTAATCACCTCTTGGTCGCCACATTGGATGTTTCAAGACTTTGATTTGAAATATTTGGAAGACCCCAAAGGAGTTATGGGAGAGGGAGAAAATATTCATACTATTGTAAGAAAAGGGCTTCAACAAGAAAAACCGGAGGTATATCAAATTTTAAAGAATTTCCACTGGACAACTCAGGACATTGAAGAAGTGATGTTGGATATAAAAAATGGAATGGAAGTGGAAAAAGCAGCTCGAAAGTGGGTAGATACTCATAAATAAAGAAACAGTAATTTTTTGTACTGACTTTTCCCTAAGCTGGAAAAAACTGTCTCAAAATAGCTTTTCTTAACTTAGAAAATACAATAATTGGGACAAAGTATAAAAAGGTTCTATCTATAAAGAGGAGCTATCTCAGAATGAATCATTTTGAAATAGCCCCTCTTAAAAATTTCATCTTCCATTCTTTCTCGACACGAGGAGACAAAGAGTCAAATTAAACTTCAAAAAATGTTTTCAGATCTTCTTCCACAGTTCCAATTCCTGCAATTCCGAAGTTTTCCACTAAAACTTTGGCAACATTTGGAGAAAGGAAGGCAGGCAAGCTTGGTCCCAGATGAATATTTTTTACTCCGAGATATAGTAGAGCTAACAGGACTATAACAGCTTTTTGTTCATACCAAGCGATATTATAAATAATCGGTAACTTGTTAATATCATCCAAACCAAAGACTTCTTTTAATTTTAAGGCAATGACAGCCAAAGAATAAGAGTCATTGCATTGTCCGGCATCCAATACTCTCGGAATTCCACCAATATCTCCCAAATTCATTTTATTGTATCGATATTTTGCACAGCCTGCGGTTAAGATAACCGTATCTTCCGGTAGGGATTTTGCAAAGTCACCATAGTAATCTCTTTCTTTATGCCTTCCGTCACAACCACCCATAACTACAAATTTTTGAATTGCCCCGGATTTTACGGCTTCCACTACCTTATCCGCTAAGGCAAACACTTGATTGTGAGCAAAGCCTCCAATGATTTCTCCCTGTTCAATTTCTTTCGGAGCTTGACAGGTTTTTGCCATTTCAATGACTTCTGAAAAATCTTTACTTCCATCTTCTCTTACCGGAATTTTTTTCCAATCCGGAAATCCTGCAGCATTGGTTGTGAAGACCTTTCCTTCGTAGCCGGCTCCTTTTTTAGGAGGAACGATACAATTTGTCGTGAATATGATAGGTCCGTTAAAAGTTTCAAATTCTTCTTTTTGCTTCCACCAAGCATTTCCATAATTTCCGAATAGATGAGGATATTTTTTTAATTCCGGATAATAGTGAGCCGGTAACATTTCCGAATGAGTATAAATATCCACTCCGGCATCTTTACTTTGTTCCAACAATTGTTTTATATCATTTAAGTCATGTCCGCTGATTAAAATTCCCGGTCTGCTTCCCACTCCAATGTTTACTTTTGTAATTTCCGGCTGTCCGAAGGCTGATGTGTTTGCATTGTCAAGGAGAGCCATAGCGGAAACTCCAAATTGTCCACATTCCAATACAAGAGGAATCAATTCCTTCACTCCTAAATGATCATCTTCCGTTGCCAACAATGCTTTTTCTAAGAAAGCGAAAATACTGTCATCCGTTTTTCCTAAATGGAAAGCATGTTCTGTGTAAGCCGCCATTCCTTTTAATCCATAGGTTAGTAATTCTCGTAAAGAACGGATGTCTTCATTGGCAGTTCTTAAAACACCTACTGTTTTTGAGAAATTTAGGATATCTCTTTCTTCTGTAAAATACCAATTTGCCAAGTTATGATTTTCAAATTTTGTACTTAAGCCTAATTTCTTGCATTCCGCTTTTAGCATTTCTCGAAGTTGTAAACCATTTTGAATTTCATGGAAAATTTCCTGATCATCAAAGTTTGCATTGGTAATGGTAATAAATAAAGAATGAATTAGATATTTATTTACTGTATGATTGATAAGAGGACTTTTTACCTGTCTTAATGCTTGACTGTAATTTGCCACTCCTTTATCGACATAAATAAGTAAATCTTGTAAAGAAGCTGTTGTCGGTTTTTTACCACATACTCCTGAGATTTGACACCCTTCATTTTTAAATGTTTCCTGACATTGATAACAAAACATATTTGTATTGCACATCATTATACCCTCCTTAACTTTTCTTTTTTCTACTTTGTATATGGAGTATAGCAGGAAAAAATAGGATCAAGCGGTAACATAAGTTACCGGAGGGAAAAAATTATAAAGTCATATCTCCTACTTTTATTTTATTTCGTCTTCGTAAGAATTGAGCAAAGACATAACTTAAGAGAGCAGGAAGAAAAAAATGCAAAAGTAACATGGAAGGAATGGAAGAACTTCCCATAACTGCCAAAGTGGAAATTTGTCCAACCAGACCGCTTGTTCCCATTCCGGAACCAACGGAATTACTTTCCATATGAAAAACGGTTGTTGAAAGAGGACCTAAAATTACACTGGCTAAGATGGGAGGGAGCCATATCCAAGGATTTTTAATGATGTTTGGAATTTGCAACATAGAAGTTCCAATTCCTTGAGAAATAAAACCTCCCATTCCGTTCTCACGATAAGAAATGGTTGCAAAGCCTATCATCTGACAACAACAACCGACCAAAGCAGCTCCGGCGGCGAGTCCATGAAGTCCCAAAGAAATTCCGATAGCTGCGGAACTGATAGGCAAGGTCAAAATCATTCCCATAGAAACGGCTAGGGTAATTCCCATCATAACAGGATGTAATTCGGTAGCTTTGTTGATAATTTCTCCCAAATATTTCATGAAAAAACTAATTCCGGGAGAAATAAAAATTCCAACGAGACAACCGACAATAATTGTAAAAGCCGGTAGTAAAATAATGTCCAATTTTGTTTTTCCGGAAAGTTTTGTAATAAGTAAAGCAGCAACTAAAGAGGCAATATAGGCTCCCATAGGTTCTCCGATTCTTATTTGAGCGATTCCCTCTACAACTTGAATGCTTCCCGCTCCAAAGGCTCCCGTGATTAAAGAAGCGATGAGTACCAAAGGAGGAACTTGTAACGAATAAGCAACTCCTACTCCAATGGCAGGTCCCATAAAATATTGGGCTAAGGTTCCGAATTGAATCAAAATAGGAAGATGTAAAAATTGCCCACATTGTTTTAAAATTAAGCCGATGATTAAGGAAGAAAATAGCCCCAAAGCCATACCGTTTAAAGTTTTAATACAAAAATTTTTCATATGATTGTTCACTCCTCTTTTATGTAATGCCAAATGACAAGACAGTTATTTATGAGTTATTATACTTAGAAAATAAGATTTTAGCAAGATTTTTCTCATTTCTTTTTCCAAAATTTTATATATAGTTTTTAAGAAATTTTAGAAGAAATTGTATCCTTTTTAAAAAGTACAATTTTTATTTGGGAAATTGAAAAAAAATAAAAAATATGGTAGAATAAAAGTGTTTTTTGGAATTTAAGATAGGAGGAATTAAAATAGAATGATTATTACAAGTGGATTAGGAATGCGTTTCTCAGGAAGAAAGCTTTTTGAAGATGCAAATCTAAAATTTACACCGGGAAATTGTTATGGAATTATTGGAGCAAATGGAGCAGGAAAATCTACTTTTGTGAAAATATTATCGGGAGATTTAGAGGCAACAGAAGGGGAAGTGATTTTTGATAAAAAGAAGAGAATGTCTGTTTTAAAACAGGATCACTTTCAATATGAAGAAGAAGAAGTATTAAATGTCGTGTTAATGGGAAATAAAATTCTGTGGGATATTATGGTAGAGAAAAATGCCATTTATGCCAAGGAAGAATTTACGGACGAAGACGGATTGCGAGCAGCGGAATTAGAAGGAGAATTTGCAGAACTGAACGGTTGGGAAGCGGAAACGGAAGCGGAAACCCTGCTGATGGGACTAGGAATTGGTGCGGATTTTCATCATGCTCTGATGAAAGAGTTGACCGAAGCACAGAAAGTAAAGGTACTGTTGGCTCAAGCTTTATTTGGGGAGCCGGATGCCCTGTTATTGGACGAACCGACCAACGGTTTGGATATCAAGGCAATTAGCTGGTTGGAAAACTTTATTATGAATTTGGAACATACCACCGTTTTGGTTGTTTCTCATGATAGACACTTCTTAAATAAGGTGTGTACTCACATTACGGATATTGATTATGGAAAAATTAAAATGTATGTGGGAAACTATGATTTTTGGTATGAATCCAACCAATTGATGATACAATTGATTTCTAATAAAAACAAGAAATTGGAACAAAAAAGACAGGAATTGCAAGAATTTATTGCACGTTTCAGTGCGAATGCTTCCAAGTCAAAACAGGCAACTTCCAGAAAGAAACAATTGGAAAAATTACAATTGGAAGATATGCAAATTTCCAATCGAAAATATCCTTTTATTGAATTTAAACCGGATCGAGATGCCGGAAATAATATGTTGAAAGTGGAGAATTTATCGAAAACAATTGATGGAATCAAAGTGTTGGACAATGTAAGTTTTACCATTAACACAGGAGATAAGGTAGTTTTCTTGGCAAAAAATGACATTGTCAAGACGACTTTATTAAATATTTTAGCCGGAGAAATGGAAGCGGATTCCGGAACTTATACTTGGGGAGTTACGACTTCACAAGCCTATATGCCGAGAGATAACAGTGCTTTCTTTAATAATCCGGATTTAAATTTAATTGAATGGTTACGACCGTATTCACCGGATGAACATGAAGCCTTTGTTCGAGGATTTTTAGGAAGAATGCTATTTTCGGGAGAAGAAACTTTAAAAAAATGTACGGTTTTATCCGGAGGAGAAAAAGTTCGTTGCATGCTGTCGCGGATGATGTTGTCGGGAGCCAATGTGCTCTTATTTGATAATCCGAGCGATCACTTGGATTTGGAATCCATCACTTCTTTGAATAAGGCATTGATAAAATTTAAGGGAACCATTTTATTTGGAGCCCATGATCATGAATTTATTCAAACTGTGGCGAATCGTATTATTGAAATTACGCCAAGCGGACTGGTTGACAAATGGATGTCCTATGATGAATATTTGGAAGATGAAGAGCTTCAAACAAAAATTGAAGCGATGTATGCGGAATAAGCAAAAGAGAGGAAAACATGTTTATAGATGAAGTTGTGATTACGGTAAAAGCGGGAAATGGCGGAGACGGTTCCGCAGCTTTTCGAAGAGAGAAATCCGTACAGTTCGGAGGACCGGATGGCGGAGACGGTGGAAACGGCGGAAGTGTATTCTTCTATGCGGATCCCAATGTGAATACTTTAGTGGATTTTAAATATAAAAAAATATTCAAGGCTCAGCATGGAGAAAATGGACAAAAAAAACAAATGTTTGGAAAGTCCGGAGAAGATTTAATTATTAAGGTACCGGTAGGAACGCAGGTTCGAGATTTGCAGACAGGAAAATTGCTTTTGGATATGCATGAAAAAAAAGAAACTCGAATGTTATTAAAAGGCGGACGAGGTGGTTGGGGAAATGTACATTTTAAAACTTCAACCAGAAAAGCTCCTAAAATTGCAGAAAAAGGAAGAGAAGGAGCGGAACTTCAGGTAAAATTGGAATTGAAATTGCTTGCAGATGTCGCTCTTGTGGGCTATCCCTCAGTTGGAAAATCCAGTTTCATCAATCGAGTTTCCGCTGCAAACTCTAAAGTGGGAAGTTATCATTTCACAACACTGGAACCGAAATTAGGAGTCGTTCGTTTAGAAGAAGGAAAATCTTTTGTCATTGCCGACATTCCCGGCTTGATTGAAGGCGCTCATGAAGGAGTCGGCTTAGGAGATAAATTTTTAAGACATATTGAACGTTGTAAGATGATATATCATTTGGTGGATGTTTCAGAAATGGAAGGACGAGATGCCATTGCCGATTTTGAAAAAATCAACGAAGAGCTATCGAAATTCAGTGAAAAATTGGCAAAAAAACCACAAATTGTATTGGCAAACAAAATGGATTTACTTTGGGATATGGAAAAATATGAAAAATTCAAATCCTATGTCGAAGAAAAAGGATATGAAGTTTATCCGGTGTCTGTTTTATTGAACGAAGGATTGAAAGAAATTTTGTACAAAACCTTTGATCGAATTCAAAAAGTGGAAAGAGAACCTTTAGAAGAAGAAACGGATATCAGGGAAGTGCTACAAGAATTGAACATTCAAAAAGACGATTTTGAAATTACACAGGACGAAGAGGGAGTCTATCATATTGAGGGACGTATTGTAGACGGTGTTTTGGCAAAATACGTTATCGGGATGGACGATGAATCCATTGTAAATTTTTTACATTTGATGAGAAGCTTAGGAATGGAAGAAGCTATGCAGGAAGCGGGAATTGAAGACGGAGATACTGTAAAAATCGCAAATGTGGAATTTGAATATGTAGAGTAGGAAAGAAGTATGGAGAGAAAAGCGATTATTCTGGGAGGACCTACAGGGGTAGGAAAGACCTCTTTATCAATCTCTTTGGCAAAAGAATTCAAAGCGGACATTATTTCCGCGGATTCCGCACAGGTATATCGAGGTCTTGATATTGGAACCGCAAAGATTAAAAAAGAAGAAATGGAAGGGGTAACTCATCATCTTTTGGATGTGATAGAACCTATCCGAAAATACAGTGTGGGAGAGTTTGCGGAGACTGTCAACTCTCTTTTACAGGAAAAATATCGAAAAAAAGAAAATATTCTTTTGGTGGGAGGAACCGGTTTATATTTATCGGCGGTCAGTGACGGTCTTTCCGCCTTGCCTTCTGCAAATATAGAATTGAGAGAACAGTTTTTGCAAAGAAGTACGGAGGATTTGTATCAGGAATTATTGCGACAAGATCCCCTGTCTGCGACCGGAATTCATCCGAATAATCGTGTGAGAATAGAGAGGGCTTTGGAAGTTTTTGCCTTAACGGGAAAATCCTTTGCCGTGTTGTCGAAACAGAATGTGAAGAGGAATGAGTACTCTTTTTACAAAGTGGCTTTGGAAAGAGAGCGAGGGAAGCTCTATGAAAGAATTGATCAGAGAGTGGATAAGATGATAGAAGAAGGATTGGAGCGAGAAGTACGAACTTTGTATCAGTCCTATGGAAAAGCTCTTAAAAAATTGCGAATTATTGGTTATGCTCAAATGATAGAATATTTGGATGGTGTTATTTCTTTACCGAAGGCGATTGAGCTTATCAAAAGAGACAGTAGACATTATGCAAAAAGACAATTTACTTGGTTCAAGCAAAAAAAGGATTATATTTGGTACAATTTAGATGAACAATCGGAAGAAGAAATTTTGGAAGACATTAAGAATTTCTTGATAAAAAAATAGTGATATGATATTATGAAAAAAGGGGATAATATAGAATGAAGAAAGTATTAACTGTTATTTTTTTAATATACTTGTTTGCATCCTGTTCAAATTTATCTTCTAAAACGGAGCAAAATTTTTCTCGAGAACAATGGAAGTTTTTTGTTTCTGAAGTGAAAGAAGCTTTGGAAGAGAAAAAGATAGAAAATTTACAAGAAAAAATGTTGGTCAATGTAAAAAATAAATATCTATATCAAGAATTAGTAAGACTGAATATTCAGAGACAGGAGATTCAATTTTATTTCAAGGAACCAGAGTACAATTTCCCGAAAATACAGGGGCTTGTTGCAATACAATATGGAGATAGAACGGAATATTTTACTATTTTTTATGTCTGGAAACAAGGGAAATGGTGGATATATGATTTAGAAAAAAGAAGGTGAGAAGGTGAAACAAACAGAAGTAGAAGTCCATATTCCTTCTTCTTTAGAAAGCTTATCTGTAGTTCGAGCCATGATAAGGGCATATTTACAAAATCATCACATTGCAGAGGGAGATGTAGTACAGCTTCTTTCCGTTGTTGATGAATTGGCGACGAATGCCATTGAACATGCTTATCAAAATCAACTTGGGGAAGTGATTATCAATATTGAAAAAGAAGGATCCAAGATCCGGTTATTTGTAGAAGATAGCGGAGCGGGATATGATGATAAAAAGGTAAGTAAGGAAGAAGGCGGAATTGGTTTAATTTTAGCGAGAAAGTTAGTCGATATGTTTGAAATTGTAAAAAAAGAACAAGGAACTGTGTTTAGAATAGAAAAAGAAGTCAGGGAGGTTATGTAAGACTATGGAAAATACATTTGAATTAACAGAAAAAAAATTGGAAAGCGGAATCATTGTCATTGCAGTAACAGGAGAATTGGATGCTCTAGTGGCACCAAAATTAAAAGAAGTGATGAATAAACACATTGATACGGGAGATATCAGATTAATTTTGGATTGCCATAATTTAGTGCATATTAATAGTTTAGCAATGGGAATTTTACGAGGAAAATTACAGGCTGTAAAAGAAATTGGCGGAGATATTAAGATTATTCGTTTGAACAACCATATTCAAACTATTTTTGACATGATTGGTTTGGATGAGATTTTTGAAATTTACGCAACAGAAGAAGAGGCAGTGGAAAGTTTTAAATAATACTATGAAAAGAAAGGAACGAATATGAATTTAATATTAGGAGTTGGCTTAGGTGTTTTTGGTTTGGCAATCGCCTTTGCTTTGATATATAAAAAAATGGTTATTGATAAACAAATTCAGATATTGAATAACCTGGAAGATGAAGTGGCAAAATCAAAAATTAAGGCAAAGGAAATTTTAGAAAATGCGGAAAAAGAAGCAGTTTCTAAAGGAAAAGAAATTGAGTTAAAGGCAAAAGAAAGAGCATATTCTTTGAAAGAAGAAGCAGAAAAGGAAATACGAAATTCGAAGAATGAAATTTTACAAAAAGAAGCAAGATTAGCAAAAAAAGAAGAAACCTTAGATCATAAAATCGAAAAATTGGAAAATAAAAGTCAAGAGTTGGAAAGAACAACCGAAGAATTGGAACAAAAAAGAGAAGAAATTGAAACCGTAAAACGAGAACAGGAAGCGGAACTGGAAAGAATTACAGGATTGACAAAAACAGAGGCCAAAGAAATTTTAATTGCAAAATTAAAAGAAGAATTGACACATGAAAATGCTTTGGCTATTCGTGAATTTGAAAATAAATTGGAAGATGAAAAAGATAGAATCAGCAGAAGAATTTTATCGACTGCAATTGGAAAAGCAGCAGCAGACTATGTGGCGGATGCAACCGTTTCCGTAGTTAATCTTCCAAGTGATGAAATGAAAGGGAGAATTATCGGAAGAGAGGGACGGAATATTCGTTCCATTGAATCTCTGACAGGGGTTGATATTATTATTGACGATACTCCTGAAGCCGTTGTACTTTCGAGTTTTGACGGAGTGAAAAGAGAAATTGCGAGAATTACTATAGAAAAATTGATTACGGACGGAAGAATTCATCCGGGAAAAATTGAAGAAGTGGTAAACAAAGCAAAAAAAGAAGTTGAAAAAGAAATTACGGCAGCAGGAGAAGAAGCAATTTTGGAATTATCCATTCCGGGACTTCATCCGGATATTATTAAGACATTGGGAAGGTTAAAGTTTAGAACCAGTTATGGGCAAAACGTCTTGGTGCATTCCATTGAAGTGGCGAAGATAGCCGCAACCTTAGCGGCGGAAATTGGAGCTGATGTAGAGCTTGCAAAACGAGCCGGATTGCTTCATGATATCGGAAAAATACTGGAACATGATGTGGAATCCTCCCATGCGATTATTGGAGGAGAATATCTAAAGAAATTTGGAGAAAAGGCAACGGTAATCAATGCGGTTATGGCTCACCACAATGAAGTGGAGTTTGAAACAATAGAAGCGGTATTGGTACAAGCGGCAGATGCTGTTTCCGCTTCCAGACCGGGGGCAAGACGAGAAACCCTGACAGCCTATATCAAACGATTGGAACAATTGGAAGAAATTGCAAACTCTTTCCAAGGAGTGGAATCTTCTTTCGCAATTCAAGCAGGAAGAGAATTGAGAATGATTATCAATCCTGATAAGGTAAATGATGATGAAGCAACGGTAATGTCGAGAGAAGTGGCAAAAAAGATAGAAGAAACAATGCAATATCCGGGACAAATTAAAGTTACGATTGTGCGAGAAACTCGTGCCGTAGAATATGCTAAATAAAAAGAGAAAGGACTAAGAGGGACTGTATGTCAGAACCTCTTAATTTTTTAGAAAAATTTTGAAAAGTATGTTACAATATGGAGAGAGAATAAAAGCTTAAGGAGGCCATATGGATACACTAAAAGAATTGTTTAAAATAGGTTGCGGTCCCTCCAGTTCTCATACCATGGGACCGGAACGAGCTGCAAAAAAATTTTTGGCAAAAAATCCGGATGCGGCAAAGTATAGAGTAGAATTATATGGTAGTTTGGCAGCTACCGGAAAAGGACATTTAACGGATTGGATTATCGAAGAAACATTAAAACCGAAGGTAACGGAAATTTTATGGAAACCCGACTATATTCATCCCTATCATACGAACGGAATGAAATTTTATGCTTTGGATCAGAAAGAAAGTATCTTGGATGAATGGCTGGTATTTTCCGTTGGCGGAGGAACCATTAAGGAAGAAAAAGATTTTGAAAAAACTTCGGAAGAAAAACAGGAAGTGTATTCTCTAAATAAATTGGATGACATTATGGAATGGTGTCGCAAAAATAAGAAAAAATTATGGGAATATGTGGAATATTGTGAGGGAGAAGAAATTTGGGACTATCTATGGGAAATTCATAAAGCTATGGAAGAAGCAATTAACCGTGGTTTAACCAAAGAAGGATTTTTACCCGGAAATTTAAAATATCCGAGAAAAGCAAAAGAAACGTATTTGAAAGCAAAGACAAAGACCAGATTGCTTCGTTTTGTAGATAAGATGTTTGCCTATTCTCTCGCGGTATCAGAAGAAAATGCGAGTGCAGGAAGAGTTGTTACCGCACCGACTTGTGGAGCCTCCGGAGTGATTCCCGGATTGCTTCGAGCTATGAGAGAAGAATATTCTTTGGATGAAGATACCATTTTGAGAGGCTTGGCAATTGCAGGACTCATTGGGAATTTAATCAAACAAAATGCAACTATTTCGGGAGCAGAAGGGGGATGTCAGGCAGAGGTGGGAGCCGCTTGTTCTATGGCTTCGGCTATGGCGGTTTATTTCATGGGCGGTTCTATGGAAGAAATTGAATATGCCGCAGAGATTGGAATGGAACATCACTTGGGAATGACTTGTGATCCGGTAGGAGGCTATGTACAAATTCCTTGTATTGAAAGAAATGCAATTGTAGCAACACGTTCTTTCAACACGGCAAATTATGTCATGGTAACGGGAGGAGATCACACCATTTCTTTCGATGAGGTCATTATTACGATGAAAGAAACAGGAAAAGATATGTGTTCCGCCTATAAAGAAACCTCCAACGGAGGATTGGCAAAATATTATAACAAAATATTGGCAGGAGAATAGTTTTGTGAAAAAAGAAATTTTATTTTATTGGAAAGTCATGCAGCATGGAAGAGCAAAGGGAAAAGTAAGTACCTTTGATCAAAAAATAAAGTATATTGCTCGAAATATTCTATATTACACTTGGGCAAAAAAAATCTCAGACTTTCTGCAAAATCATCCTTATCTCTGTCAGGAAGTTTATAGATATCCTGTGCTGTGTTCTAAAATACACAGACCCTATATGACACATGAGTTTTCTATGCAAAAAAAAGTGAAGAGTATTATAGCTTCTTATCAATATCTGGACAGTTTTTTTCAAGAAGAAAGTTTATCCACATTATATCGTAACGGGCAAATAAAAATTCTTGAAATCGAAGGGAAGGAGGGCATAAAACTGGATGCCTATCTGAAATTATACTCTCAATATGAGAAAGAGGGAGAGTTTAATCTGGTGCTCTATTGGGGAGAAATTTTATTGGCTACCTTAACCTTTTCTATTGTGGAAGGAAATCTGTTCATAGGAGGACTTCAAGGTTTGGGAAGAGAATATACGGATCCTGAAATTTTAAAACAGGTAACAAAAGGTTTTTATGGACTGTTCCCAAAAAGGCTTTTAATGGAGATTTTTTATGCCCTATTTCCGGAAAAAAAGATAGCGGTTGGAAATACAAGTCATATCTATTTGGCAGCTCGTTATAAACATCAGGAAAAAAGAAAAATTCATGCGGACTATGATGAATTCTGGCAGAGTTTGGGAGCAAAAGAGAGAAAAGAGGAAGCTCTGTGGTGTTTACCGGAACAACTTATTCGAAAGACCATGGAAGAAATTCCAAGTAAAAAGAGATCGCAGTATCGAAATCGATATGCTGTCTTGGATGAGATACAAGTTCTTATATCAGAGTTTTTAAAAAGCAATAAATCAGAAAATTGAGCATAAGGTAAGGAGAACAAATTGAGAAAAGAATTACAGTTTTATTATGAAGTGATGAGGAAGCGATATAGGAAGGGAACAAGTCATGCCTTACGTAAAAAAGTGAAATACATCAGTAGAACTTTGTTTTATTATCCATATTCTATGGAATTGGCAAACTTCATTATGCAGCACTCATATTTATCCAAAACAATAGATCAGTATCCCATGATAACGGAAAAATTACACAAACCATACATGAGATTTTCTTTCACGGCCAAGGAGAAATTGGAGGTTATTTTTTCTTCTTATGCTTATTTGGATCGTTATTTTCGGGATGAAGTTTTACAAGAGCTTTATTCAAAAGGGAAAATAAAAGTTGTGGATATTCAAGGAAAAGAAGATTGTAAGCTGTCTGCTTATTTAAAGCTTTATCCTGACTTTGACAAAGAAGGAGAATTTAATTTATTGCTATATCAAGGTGATATTTTACTCTCCACTTTAACATTTGCTGTTTGGAAACATCATATGTTTATTGGCGGATTGCAAGGTTTAGGAAGAATTTATAAGGATCCGGAAATCTTAAAGAAAGTGACCAAAAATTTTTATGGGCTGTTTCCGAAACGAATTTTAATGGAAGTGTTCTATCATTTATTTCCGGAGTCAAAGATTGCGGTTGGAAATGCCAATCATATTTATTTGGCACAGAGATACCGATATAAAAAAGAAAGAAAAGTAAAGGCGGATTATGATGAGTTTTGGGAATCTTTAGGAGGAATACAAAGAGAAGACGGCTTATGGGAATTGGCGGAAACAATAGCTCGGAAACCTATCGAAGAGATTCCGAGTAAAAAACGTTCTCAATATCGAAGCCGTTATCAAATTTTAGATACGATTCGAGAATCAGTGGCTAATTTCCTGATAAACACGAAATAGGGCAGAGGCGGAAAAAACGCCGATAGCCATAGAACCCGCAATAATTAAAGTGTCAACCCCTTTAGATAGAGCAAGAGGATAATTTTTGTATAAGATATGTAGCATTGTATAGTAAATACCGCCTCCGGGAGCAAGAGGAATCATTGCAGCAATGAGAATACTTGTAACCGGAGTTTTTTTTCTTCGAGCTATCATTTCCGAATAGAGAGATAAAATAAAAGTTGCTGCAAAATAGTTGAAGCTCAAACTGTAGGAATGGCTGTGACAAAAAAGATAAACTGCCCAGCTGATTCCCCCGGCAATACAGGTATGGACCAGATTGTTTCCCTTTACCTTGAAAAGGATTCCAAACCCGAGAGTGGTCAAAATAGCTGCTATGATTTGTATGAAAGTAGAATATACAAACATGAAAAACTCCTTTATGAAATATAGAAAAATTTTAGGGCAATTCCGGAACCGATGGCTAAAGTCATTCCAATGAGAGCCACTTCCAATAATCTGGATTGAGCAGTTACCAAGTCTCCGGAGAAAAGATCTCGAATGGAATTGATAAAAGCGACTCCGGGAACCATAATCATCAAAGAAGAGATGATCGAAATATCCACATTATCAATCCAATGTAGAGAATAAAAGAAACAGGGAATGGAAGAGCAGACCATTCCTTGTAATAAGTTCACGAAGAGGGATTCCAATTTTATTTTTTGACTTATCAAAGCCGTACAGGCAATAAAAAATCCTGTGATTCCGGAGACCAAAACTTCTCGATAGCTTCCTTGAAATAAAAATACAAAAAAGGCAGCTCCTATGATGTGAGCTAAAAAAATCTGAACGGAAGAATAGGTGACTTCCTCTTGAATATCCTGCAATTCTTCTTTCAAAGATTCGTAAGATTGGGAATGGATATTGTCCACCAATCTGGAAATTCGAGTAATTTTATTTAAATTAATGTTTCGGTCTTCAATTCTTTCCACCAGGGAAAAAATTTCTCCTTCCGTATTTTCAAGAGTGATGACAACACAGGTTAAAGAGGCGAAACATTGGCAAGAATAGCCATAGTATTCACAAATTTTTTTAGAAATTTGTTCAATTCGATGAACCTCTGAACCGTTTTCCAATAGAAGTCTTGCCGTTTTACAAGCAAGAGACAGGATTTGATACTCCTTTCGAATTTCTTTAGTCACTTCCGAATTCCTCCACTGCTTTTTCTGTTATAACACGAATATCTGAATAGTCTTCTTTTGCTTGAGCTCCACAGCCGCAGGAAGAACTATGGGAACAGGAATGACAGGAAGAACATCCGCTATGAGAAGGGCAAGAATTGCTTTCATTCAGTTGTTCTCTTGCCAGAAAAGTTTCATAGGCTTCCAAGTATCCGTTTTGTTCCAAAATGTTAAAGGAGTTTCGTAACTCCTCCAAAGAAATTCCCAAATTTTTACAAATGGCATTTTCACTGTAGGCTGCTGCACTCAACAGAAAACGTAAAATTTTTTTTTCTAACTCTGACATCCTTTGTCCTTTCTAAATTTCAAAAATATATTTTTATTATAGCATAAAGGCAGTAAGAAAAAAATAAAAATTATGTTATAATGAATTTAGGGGAAGCAAAAAAGGAGAGAGAAAAATGAAAGAGAAAGTATTTCAAAGGTATCAAGATTATCAAGGATATATGAAACAATTTGGAATAGAAGAAGAGGAGGAACTGCGACAAGAAAAAAGAGATATTGAAAACCGAAGATTCGTGGTCATGATAGTGGGAGAAGCGAAGAGCGGGAAATCCAGTTTTATTGATGCTTACTTAAAAACCGATGTTCTGCCGATTGATGTCAAACAATGTACCAATGCTTTGATTCATATTCGACATTCGGAGCGTATGTTTTTAGAAATCCATCGGGGAGAGCAAAGCTATCATCTGGAAGAGGAAGAAGAGATTCGGGATTTTTTAAACCGGGAAGCGAATTTTTCAAAATCGGGGAAACAGGGAGAGTTGGAATTATTTTTGTTTTATCCTTTGGAGAAAGAATTTCAGGAGATTACATGGATTGATAGTCCGGGAGTGAATGCAGAAGGAGGTTTAGGAGCAATTTCGGAGGAATATTTGCCCGGTGCAAATGCGATTATTTTTGTGAAGTCTCTATATGGACAAGCTTTAGAATCCACCTCTTTTATAGATTTTTTTCGTGGAAAAACAAAGAGAAGACATAAAGAGAGCCGTTTTTTACTCTTGACGGGTTCGTCTCTTTTTTCGAAACAGGATAGAGAAAGTTTGGAAAAAGATGCAAAGGAAAAATATGGAGATTACATTTCTTCTGAGAAAATTATTGCTTTGGACAGCAAGTTAAAATTGTTTTGGAATGCTTGTCAAGACTTATCGGAGGAAGAAATAGAACAAAAAATTCGAGAAGAGGAATTTGACAGTGCAACGGTTTTATGGTATCAAGCGAAAGGAAAGAAAGATGTTTTTATGAGGAGCCTATTGGAGAAATCCAATTTTCCTTACTTAGAAGAAACATTGAAAATGTTTGCAAAGGACTATGAAAAAATTCTGTGTTTGCAATTTTTGGAAAATATTCAAGAAGCCTATCAAAAACAAATTTTAATTTTTGAAGATCAAAGACAGACTTTGATGGAGCATAGAAAGGATCCTGTCGCTTTGCAGGCAAGTCTGGATGCAAAGCGAAAAGAAATTCAGGACCTATCTCAAAAGATTGAAACGGGAGTACAGAAGTTATATGAGAAATTTGTACAGGATGATTTTTTAGAGGCTATATTGGAGAAACATTATCAAACTTGGAAAGAAGAACTTTCCTCTTTTCAAGGAAAAAGAAATTGGGAAGCGTTGGAATTGTGGTTTCAGGAAAAAATGAAGGAAAGCTCTAAATTATCTCTGGAAATCAGTGAGAAAATGATTGAAGAATGTCAGGAGAAGCTTTTCAATGATGGAAGAAAAATATATTTGGAAATTTTCAAACCCAATCGAATGGATTATGAAGTGATCAAAGCGGATAAAGTAAGAGGAGATTTTTTTCAAATTTCTGAAATGCTTAGCAGTTTGAAAGGACATTTAAAAGCAAATATGAAGAGAAACTTGGAGAATTGTTTGTATAAATTTACAGGGAAAATGCATGCAAATTGTAATCGTTTGGAATATGCTTGTGAAGAGTTGATGAATCAACAATGGAATTCTGAAAATTTACGGATTAAGATGGAAGAAATTTCCGAAAAAATTTCGATATTGGAAAAACAGAAGGAGGAAATTTTATGGGAGTTAAAGTTGTAAAAGACTTGGTTCACGGATACATTTACATTGATGAAAAAATGCAGAAATGCATTGATACTCCATATTTTCAAAGATTGCATCGGGTCAGACAATTAACTTGTAATTTATTATTTCCCTCTGTGAACCACACTCGCTATGAACATTCTTTGGGTGTAATGAAATTGGCTTGTGACTTTTGGAACACCTTAAGTCCTTTTTTGCGAGAAAGGGGGAAGACGGAAGAAGAAATTCTGCTTCTGAAAGAGCAACTTCGTTTTGCAGCTTTGTTGCATGATGTGGGTCATCCCGCCTTCTCTCATTTGGGGGAGAAATTTTTAGAGAAAGAAGAAATTTGTCAAGCCATTCGCAAGGTACTCCCGAAGCAATATTCTATGGAAGAAACTTTTTATTATCGTGGATCTTTGAAAGGCAGTCCTCATGAATTGATGTCTTGTTATTGTATTTTTTCAAAATTTCAAAATCTCCTGGATAAAAGTTTACAGCTTGATTTTATGTGTAGAATGATTCTTGGAAATCCTTATTTGGAAAAAGAAAAGTGGGCGGAAAATATCTGTATTCAGATTTTGAATTCTTCCTCCATTGATGTGGATAAGTTGGATTATCTGATGAGAGATAACCATATGACAGGAGAGATTGCTCCTTTTATGGATGTAGAGAGATTGCTGGCTTCTTTGGCACTGGATGCGGAAAATCGTCTTTGTTTTGTGGCAAAGGCTATTCCGGCGGTACAATCGGTTGTAGATTCTCGAGATTCTCTCTATTTATGGGTATATCATCATCACATTTCCGTGTATACGGATTTCTTATTGGGGGAGATGTTAAGAACTTCTATGGAGGACAGACGAATAGAAAGGGAAGCCTTCTTTTCTCCCAAAGCTATTACGGAAGAGTTGATTGCGGATGATGATGTCTATGCTCACTTAAGAAGCTTGTATTGCCTGGAGAAAAAAGAAGGAAGAAACTCCTATTTGCAATCTTTGACAGTACAGTTCTTTGAAAGACGTTTTTTAAAGAGCTTATGGAAAACAATTTATGAATATCATGACAGGAAAACGGAATGGATAGAAGCAGGAATTATTTCAAGTCAGGAAGAATTCAATGCCCTTTTAAAAGAGGAAACATTTATGACTGAGTTGGCACAAAAAGTTCAACAGGAAGTGGGATTGAAAGCGGGAGAACTCTTTTTTGTCAGCCAACATCATAAATTTTACCATTCGGTACAAAAGACGGAGATTGAATTGGTCTTAAAGGGAGAAAAACGAAAATTATCAGAGTTGCTGCCACAGAAGAATTTTGAAAAATTTCATCAGTTAAGTTTCTTCTTTTACGTGAGAGAAGATAAAAAACAGGCGGCATATAAAAGTTTTTTAAAGAATTTAAAAAGAATGTTAGAAGAAAGGAAAGGATAAACGTTGAAAGGATTTCAAAAAAAGAGAATAATCGTAGGAATGTTGTGTATTGTATTATTATTTGGGGCTGTTTCCTTTTTTGTGAAGCAAACACATCGAGAGTTAAAGGAACAAAAGTTTCCGGCAACTGTATTTCAATTGGAAGATCAATTTGGGACAGTACATTCTTTAGCGGAATATCAGGGAAAAGTAGTCTTTTTAAATTTTTGGGCAAGCTGGTGTCCAAGTTGTATGGAAGAAATGCCGAGCATTGAGGAATTATATCGGGAATATGGAGAAAATGAAAAGGATGTCGTAATACTTAGTATAGTAAATCCCAGAACGAAGGAACACAGTGCGGGGGTGGATCTTCCTTTGGAAAAATTACAACAATTTGTGAAAGAGAAAAACTATCCTTTTCCCGTTTTATTTGATAAGACGGGAGAAATCTTTCAGGAATATTTTATTCAAGCCTTTCCTACGACGTATTTCATCAATGCGAAGGGAGAAGTACAAGGATATATTCTGGGAGCTCTACGAAAAGAAGATATGAAGAAGATTATTCTTGATACCCAGCAAAAAAATAAAAGGGATTCGTCTTCCAAAAATTAAAATAGCCAAAGTATAAAAACTATGTTACAATACGAAAGGGTAGAAAGCACTAAGATTGGGAGGACTCATGTTATTGGATGCATCAATTATAAAAGGAATTATAGCAGGTTTCATTTTATCTCTGCCTTTTGGACCCGTTGGAATCTATTGTATGGAAGTTACGATTGTAGAGGGAAGATGGAAGGGATATGTTTCTGCTTTAGGAATGGTAAGTATTGATGTCTTGTATGGAATTATCGCCTTGGTATTCGTCAACCGAGTAGAAGACATTATCATTCGTTATGAGAGATATTTGACAGTTTTGATTGGTATTTTTTTAATTCTCATTGCCATTCGAAAACTAACACAGCCTGTTACCATAAAGAGAGTAAAACATGAATTTAAAACCTTGTTGCAAGGGTATTTTACATTTATGTTTTTTGCTTTAGCTAATATTTCAAGTATTGCGGTTATTATTTTGATTTTTACAACCTTACGAGTGTTCGAATCGGAATCATCCACCATGTTGTATCAAGTCCCAATGGGTATTTTTGCAGGGGGAGCTTCCCTTTGGTTTTTTACCACAACGGTATTGTGCAAACTTCGAAAAACAGTAGAAGAAAAAAGTTTGATACGGGTATCCAGAGTGGCAAGTTGTTTGATTTTGTTGCTGGGAGTGTATTTGATTTTCAAAATGGCAGTAAATATTTAAAAGTAGAATGGAGTAAAAATTGGTATGGTAAACATGGAGTATCGAGCAGAGAATGCTAAGATTCGAGTGGGGATTGCTTTGAGTGGAGGAGTGGACAGTTCCACCGTGGCATATTTATTAAAAAAACGAGGCTATGATATTTTTGGAGTGACAATGAGAACTTGTCATGAAGAAGATGCCGATGCAAAAAAAGTGTGTCAAGACTTAGGGATTCAGCATTATGTATTAGATTTGACGGAAGATTTTTCGGAAAAAGTCATGGATTATTTTGTAGAAGAATATATGCAGGGGAGAACACCGAATCCTTGTATGGTTTGCAATCGACATATTAAATTTGGAAAGTTATTGGATTTTATTTTAGAACAAGGGGCTCAGTATATGGCGACCGGGCATTATACAAAATTAGTAGACGGTCATCTTTCGGTGGGGGATGACGGAGGAAAAGATCAAGTGTATTTCCTATCCCAAGTTCCGAAAGAAAAACTAAAGAATATTATTTTCCCGGTGGGAGACTTAGAAAAAAAGCAGGTAAGAGAATTGGCAAAAGAACTTGGAGTTCGAGTATATGCCAAGAAAGACTCTCAAGAAATTTGCTTTGTGGAAGATGGACAATTAAAACAATTTTTGATTGAAAAAACAAAGGGGAAAGTGTATAATAAGGGAAATATCGTTGACAGGGATGGAAAAATTCTTGGAAAGCATAACGGTTTGTCTTTTTATACCATTGGACAAAGAAAAGGTTTAGGGATTTCTTCCGAATCACCTCTTTATGTGGTGGAACTGAATTCTGAACGAAATGAAATCATCGTAGGAAGCAATGAAGATTTAATGAGAGAAAAATTGATTGCGGAGAGATGTAATTTATTTTTAGTAGAGCATTTGGAAGAGCTTCATGATATGGAATGTTATGCCAAGACTCGTTCTCGAGATAGTTTGCATGCCTGTCGTTTAGAAGTGGTCGGAAAGGAAATCGTGGTTCATTTTATCAACAATCGAGTTCGAGCAGTCACACCGGGTCAAGGAGTCGTGTTTTATAACGAGCAAGGTCAAGTCATTGCCGGAGGATTTATTAAATAAAAAATAGGAGTGATAACATGTCAGTATTAAAAGAATTTAAAGAGTTTGCAATTAAGGGTAATGTCGTAGATATGGCAGTTGGGGTTATCATTGGGGGAGCTTTCGGGAAAATCGTAAGCAGCCTGGTAGGAGATGTCATTATGCCGGCAGTCAGCACCATTTTGGGAGGACAAAGTTTTGCGGAAAAAGCAATTGAAATTCCTTCTAAAGTGGAGGGAGCGGAACCTATTTTGATTAAATACGGTTTGTTTCTTCAAAATATTATTGATTTTGTGATTATCGCTTTTTGCGTTTTTGTCATGGTAAAAATCATTAACAGCCTGAAGAAAAAAGAGGAAGAAGCACCGGCAGCACCTCCTGCACCCAGCAATGAAGAAGTATTGTTATCCGAAATTCGAGATTTACTAAAAAAATAGTTTCTTTGTCATTGAGAAAGAAGATAAATGGAAAACGAGTTATAGTTGCTATCAAAGGAACAAGAATTTTTTCTTGTTCCTTTTCATTTTTTATTCCTTTTATATTTTTATAAAGAGAAACTCTGGAATATATGGTGATTTTGGCTTTTTTATAATAAATTTAAACCTAAGCAATGGTAGGAGTGTTCATTTTCACTGATGAAGGAAAAATTGGCAGTATAATGTAAACTTAAATAATGTAACAATTGAAATTAAGTTTACATTATGATATAATAAAGTATATCACAAAAGAAGGAGGATTATATTATGAGTTTTACGAAAGAATATCGAAAAGAAATTATAGAGTTTATTATTCAATCTGTTTCACTACATAAAAATCCTTACCAATCTGTTTTAGAAAAATATCCAATTAGTAGACAAACTCTTGCAAAGTATATTAAGAATTTGATAGAGAAGAACATTATAGCAAAGGTAGGGAGAAATCATTTTGAATTAAAGTTATTTATTTTTGACAAAAGAGTTTATGATAACAAGGGATTGGCAGAGCACATTATATATCAAGATTTTGTAAAACCTTATGAAGCAGATAAAAAAGAAAATGTGAAATATATTTTAAACTATGCTTTCACAGAAATGTTAAATAATGCAATTGAACATTCAGAGGGAGATAAAATTTATGTTTATTATGCCGAAAACTATTATTATTCGATTATAGCCATAGAAGATAATGGAATTGGAATCTTTAAAAAGATTAAAAGAGATCATCATTTAAAAAATGAAAGTGAGGCTATTTTTGAATTGAAGAAAGGAAAATTGACTTCGGATAGTGAGAATCACAGTGGAGAAGGAATATTTTTTACTTCTAAAGTTGTAGATTATTTTTCTATTGAGTCTTTTCAACATCATTTCAGTTCTGGAAACAAAAAATATTTCTATAGTTTTGAACAGTTAGAAAGAGATAAAGTGAATGGAACTTCTGTATTTATGGTCATTGATAAGAATACAAATAGAACGACAAAAGAAGTTTTTGAAAAATATACAAATGAGGAGTATATTTTTGACAGAACGGAAATTACTATTTATTTAGCGAAAGAATATTTGGGATTTCCACTGATATCCAGATCCTTAGCTAAGAGGATTTTATCAAATATCGATAAGTTTAAGAATGTTTTCTTAGATTTTTCGGGAATAGATTCCATAGGGCAGGGCTTTGCTGATGAAGTGTTCAGAGTCTATAGAAATAAAAAACCTGAGATTACAATTTTACCTATCAATGAAAATTCAGATATTAGATTTATGATAGAAAGAGCATTAAAAGCAAAATAAATATGACTAAGAAATTGGAAATGAGAGTTCTAAAACATAGAATTCTCATTTTTTATTGCTAAAAAATTCAAAAAATGATTGAATGACAGAAAATAAAAATGAAAAAATATCAAAAATATCATATTTCAGACAAAATATTCCAATTCAAATCAATAAAATTCTTGACAAATAAAATAATCTATGCTGATATAATTTATAGATACTATTTATTTTAATTACATAATACATGGAAAACAACATATTAGAAAGGAGAAGTAAAGATGAAAGGAAAAATGTTATTGTTAGGAATTTTACTAAGTAGCCTATCCTTTGCTACTGCGGAAATTCAATTGGAAAGCTCCAAAATTCGTGGGGGGGGGTACTATAAACCCTCTATGGAAGAAAACAATGGAACGATTGTCATCACGGAAGAAATGATACAAAAAAAGCATTATGACAGCGTTGCCAAAATTTTTGAAGATTCTCCGGTTTCCGTCGTAAGACATACAGCATTCGGACCGATTGTCGATTTGCGAGGAAGCGGAGAGAGAACCATCAGTCGAGTGAAAGTGATGATTGATGGCACACCGATCAACCCTTTAGAAGAAACTCACGGAACCATCCCTTTTGATACCATTCCGGTGGAATCCATTGCCAAGATAGAAATTGTTCCGGGAACAGGAACGACAAAATATGGAGGAGGAACCACAGGAGGGTATATCAATATTCATACGAAAAAAGAGAAACAGAATAATTACATTACGATCAATGCGGACAATGCCTCTTATAATGCCAAGAGTATTGGAATTGCTGCGGGAATGAATGCGAGCAAGAAATTATTTGTCTATGCGGGAGAAGCCTATCAAAGAAAAGACGGCTATCGAAAGAAAGACCATTCGGACAGAAACAATTTTTTAGGAGGTTTTGATTATCAAATCAATGCAAAACATAGGATCAAAGGACAAGGAAATCTCTATCGAGAAGATTTGAAGTCTACTACAGAAGTAAGCCATGAAGAATTGAAACAGGACAGAAGAAAAGCGGGAGAAGACACCAAGATAGAAATGGATCGAGATTTTGCATCTTTGGATTATGAATATACACCTACTTCTCATTTTAAAATAAGAGCGAATGTGAACCGAGCTCATTTTACAAGAGATGTATCTATGGATGCGAAGCAGGATCAACTTGTTCTTGCTTTTATGCCAAGAGATGAACAAGGATATTTTTTGCATTTTGATGCAGGATTATTGACAGATCCTAAGTTATCTGATGTAAGGCCGGTTCTTCTGGATTTTGAATCTACTATGGAAGGAAAATTTAAGGAAAAGAATCAGGAGGGAAAGCTGGATGGAGAATGGAAATACAATCAAGGAAAAGGGCATTTACAATTTGGATATAGTTATAATGAGAAGAAATTGAATCAAGATTTAAAATCAATTTCCAAACCTTTTACTTTAAAAAATCAATTGGGATATTTGATTCAAGGTGACCCGGCTCCGAAAGGATATGAAGATTACACCGGAAAAATTATTGCCCCGGAAGAAATGTTTAAAATAAAATTTAAAGATTTTCCTCAAATACTGGAAACTTTTTTAGGACTTAGGAGAGAAGGCGTCGAAAAGGAAAAAATTGATTTTCAAAATTATAATAAAATTGATGCTTTTAAAGACACCCATGCCTTATATTTGTTGAATGATTATAAAATTACTCCAAAATTTAATTTTAGAGCAGGTTTAAGATGGGAACATTCAGAATATGGTTCTGACAGAAAAAATAGAATGATTTTGGGAGTTCATAATGCACAATCATCAGGAATGGCAAATAGAATGGCAATTGCGGGTCTTCTTAATGAGTATCAAATGGAGGCTTATGTACAAGGAAAGTTATCCTACTTGGATGTTGATTTATCTTTGAAAGAAACTCATGTCAAAGAAAGTAGCGATAATTTTGGAGGAGAAGTTGGGTTCTCTTATCAATATCATAAGAAAGGGAAGTTATATTTCCGTTATGAAAGAGGATTTTTATCTCCATTGCCTTCCCAACTTACGAATAAAGATTTCTTAACAGGAATTTATTATCCAAGTCATGTCAAATCCGAAAAAGTGGATACTATTGAAATGGGAATCAAACATTCTCTGTGGAATAATACTCATATTGAAGCCACTACTTTCTTTTCTTTGACAAAAGATGAAATTACAAATATGCGATACAATGCGAACAACCATATGAATATGCGTTGGGCATATGCCAATATTTCAAAAACGAGAAGACTTGGTTTTGAATTGAATGCAGAACATATTTTCGACAAATTAAAGATTCGAGAATCCTTCAGTTATGTGGATGCTAAGATAGCAAAAGATACCGGATTCAAAGATTACTATCATTCCGATTACAAAGTGAAATCGGAAAAAAAATTTAAAGATGCTCCCCTATACTATAAAAAAGGACAACAAGTCCCTCTTGTCTCTAAGGTCAAAGTGACGGTAGGAGCAGAATATCAATTTACAGATAAATTGAGTTTAGGAGGAAACTATAACTATGTCAGTGGCTATGATACTCGAGAACCGGGCGAAGGCTTCCAAGCAAAGATCTACAAAGTAAAAGGACATGGAACTTTGGACTTGTTTGGAAGATATTCTTTCACAGACTATGCCTATGTACGATTTGGAGTGAATAATGTGCTAGGAGAAAAATATAACTTACGAGAAGATTCTCATTATGCAGTACCGGCTCCAAAACAAAATTACTATGCAGGATTTAGTTATAAGTTCTAAGAGGGGGGAGTTTTGATGACAGGAAGGAATAAAAAATATTGGAGTATGTTGAGTTATTTGTTCATTTGTAGTACAGCATTTTCTGTAAATCCCAAGATTATACAAAATGAGATAAAGAAAGAACAAGCGGGAAAAATTATACTCAAACATGATTTTACAGAAGCCGATAAGAAAGCAAAGGAAAATCAAGACTATGTAGAACAATTGATAGAGGAAGAGAAAATAAAAGATCGTAATATTCAGCCATTTTTAAATGTAAATTCCGGAGAAAAGGCATTGGCTAGAACAGGAGTTATCTTTGATTTCAATAAGGAAGAGGATGAAAAAACTCCTTCTTTGTTACAAGGAAAGGATATCGAAATAGAAGAAGGGGTACTGCAAGCAATCGGAAATCCGTGGTCTTATTCAGGAAATAGAGAAGCCATTATAGAAAATTCTACTATTTCTTTGAGGAATAATAGAGGGAATATCCAGTATTATAGAGTTTTTTCCGATCTCATGAATGAAGCGTATTATCAATTTATGCCAGATGGAGAAAAAAAGAAACTGGAAGATGCAGACAAAGAATTTTTTGAATTAGGAAAAAGAGGTCATACAAGAATAACTGTTGAAAACGCTAAATTCTTGTTAAAAAATTCCAAGATACATCTTGAAGACAAAGGAAGAGATAGTTATACAATTCATGTCCAAAATCAGTTTACTTTTGATTTCAAAACAGGGAATAAAAAATTTACTCCTGCAAAAACAGGTTTTAGAATTATCAGAGATGGAGCAAAACTTTCCGAAGGAGAATATGATTTGGAACTCAAGGGAAATGAAAGTAGCAGCGGATATAAAAGTGGGGATACCATCTTTGTCGGAAGTACTTTTGAAGACAATTGGTCAGGTTTGAAATACTATGATAAAGATTCTGTGTTAGATTGGTATCAAAAAAGGTATCACAAAACAGAAGGGACTCCAATCTTCCTATTAGGAAAAAATACAAAATTAAAAGCAGGGCAATTGCAAGTCAATTTTTTTGACGAATTTGCAGGGAGACATTTTAGTTATCCTGAATTAATGAAAATTACCTATAATCCGGAAGAGGATAAAATGATTGTTTTTGAAGAAGGCTCAGAATTAAACCTAAGACAATTAGCCTTTAATTTCTCCAACGTAAAATTTGAAGGAGGAAAAGTCAATCTGAAAACAGATTATGAATCAAATTATGACGCAGGAATAGCATTTTTTTCAGGGTATTCTCAAATTATGGGGAAAGCTATTTTTGATATAGAGGGATTTAGTTTTTTGAGAGGAGAATCGGGAACAAGATGGGTAGACAAAAAATTAATCTTTACGAAATTAGATTTTTTACCAAACTCTAAAATGGATGTTTCGTATATTAAAGATGGTGCCAGAAATGGAAGATTTGAAGGAAATGCGGGGATTTCCAATATCCGAGACAAGGAAATTAAAGGAGGAAGTTATGGCTTAACTTTTCATGAAAATACAAAGCTTTATTTAGGATATTCTAAAAGAGCTCTTGAAAAAGAAATGGAAAACGCTTCCTCTGATGAAAAAAAGAAAATGTTGAATGGAATTGGATTAACACATGCTTCCGATGCAGATATGAACTTTAAAAAAGGCAGCCATTTATATTTATATCGAGATAAGTACCGAGATACAAAATTGAAGAAAGAAGGAAAAGTAAGTGCTACGAATGACGAGCGGGGAAATTTATTGGAATTTACAGGAAAATTGACTTTTCATGATTCTGACATTTATTTACGTAGTAATACAACAGAAGAATTATCGGATCGACTGATTGCAACAGAATATCCAATTTTAGGAGAAGGAGCAAAGTTAAGTATTCGGGATCATTCTACAGAAGCAACGGGAAAAGAAAAAATTATTGTTATTGTTGCTAAAAAAGGAACATCAGGAAATACAAAATTTATTTTAGCTGGCGGAAAGACTATTATTCATGGGAAAGATTATCAACTTTATGAAAGACTTTCCGAAAATGGGGAAAAAGAATATTATTTAGCTCATGGTGTGATAGAAAATGTAAGACCTGAAAATGGAAAACCTAAGACATTCACTTCAGAAATACCAAATACAGCAGATTTCATAACTGTTACACCATTTGTCAATGGAGAAAATATTAGGAACAAAAAATGGAAAGTGGAACAAGCTTCCGATGAATATGCGATTCAATGGACAGGGGATATGAGCATTGATAATTCTCAAGTTCTTGCGAAAGGCGGGAAAGGAATTTTAATAAAGGACTCCAAAGTAAGTACGAAATCTTCTTCTGTTATGTCAGATCAGGGATTGGCTTTGGATGGAAAAAATAATGAAAAAGATTTACTGACAATGGAGGAAAAGTCATCTCTAATACTTGAAAATTCTACCGGCGGAGCAGCTCTTGCCTTAAAAAATGCCGGAGTGAAATTAAATAAGTTGCAAAAAGTAGCATTAAAAGGAAACTATGCAATTTATTCCAATGCCGGATTGCTTTCCGGAAGTGGGGTTTTTGATATTGACGGAAATGTTTACCATAAAGGAAAAGGTGGAATTAATCTAGTCTTTGAGAAAGATTCTATTATCAATGCCCCTACGATTGATATTGCAGGAAATAGAGATTCCAGTAAGTTACATTTCAAAGCAGGAAGCCGAATGTTTATTAGTAACTATTCGAATGCAAATATGTTTTTTGACCAAGGAAGTGAAATCCATTTTTATACCAGAAATCAAGAAAGAGAAAATTTAGATATATTACATCATGGGAATAAAGTGATTTTCACAGAGCCGATTCATTTTGATAACACTCATTTATATTTTAGAACAAATATAGATAAAGAAGAATCAGATCAAGTCGAAATTCTGGGGGCTCTTACAGGAACAAGTGCAAATCTACATTTAAAAAATCATGCAGAGTCTGAAATGCCAGCAGGAGGAAAAGAAGTAAAACTTATCTACACGAAAACCCCTGAAAACTTTACATGGAACTTGGCAAACCAAGTGGAAGTGGGAGGATATTTCTATGATGCTGTAGTTGAAAAAACATCAGCTCCAATGGGACAAGATGTTATTTCCGTGAGAATTGGAGATGCCGGAACAAGAAAAGCTACTTTATCATCTACCGCCAAAGGAATGATTTCCAACACGGTTTCTGATTACACCATACATCATTCCTTACAAGACAGTATTTTTGACAGTCTATACTCCAATGATTACAGTAGTGAACGAAAGAATTCCATTTGGGCAAAAACAAGTGCGGATACTTTTGAAACAAAAGATTATGGTATGAAAAATGAAGCAAATACGATCTTAGTTGGAATGGATCGAGCTTTGAATGCCGAAGAAGGATTGTATGGAGGATTCTTTGCCGGAAACCTTCATAATACGAAAAAGATTTCCTCTTCTTCCGGAAAAGGTTCCTTCCAAGGATTTACCGGAGGACTTTACTTGTCTTATCGTGGATATTTGGGATTTGGAGATGCTTTTGTTGCCTATACAACAGGAAAATCGAAATACAATGTCTTAGATACAGCTTCGGATACCGTAACGAATGACAGAAATTCCAAACATTTGGGAGCAGGACTTCGATTCGGAAGACAATTCTTTATGGACAGTGGAGAGCATTTTTATCTGGAACCAAGTGCTAAAATTACCTATGGAAGATTACAAGGGGAAAGTTCCGAGGCAAGCAACGGATTGCTGACCAAGGTAGATGCGATTAAATCATGGACGACAGGTGCTTATGCGAGAGCGGGATACCAAAATCAATTTGCTTTTGGAAAAATCAATTCTTATGCGAAAATAGGAGTGACCCAAGAGATTTTAGGAAAGTACAATGTTCGATTGAATCAAAGTGGAGTAGAACAAATAAAATTGGATGGAAACACGATGAATTATGGACTAGGTTGTGAATATACGATAGGAAACAACACGCTTTCTCTGGATTTTGATGTGAAACATTCTCCGGTATTAAAGAATCATTACAAAGTATCTGTAGGCTACCAATACAAATTTTAAAGAATTTGACAATAAAAATTTCCTTTTATATTAAATAAGTAATAAAAGAGAGGACAATCTATTTTGATGCTTGTCCTTTCTTTTTTGTATTCACAAGCATTTTATGCATGATTATGATGTTGTCTGCGATAGTTTATGGGATTGTTCAAATACTTAATAATTTAAGAAAGATTGAAATTATCATTTGAAAAACCATGATCCAAAGGACCGTTACCTTTTCCTAAATTTAACATGGAACGAAGAATGGACGAAAGATATTCTTTAGAACGTTGAACGGAATCTTTTAAAGAATATCCTTTCGCAAGATGACTGGCAATGGCACTGGATAGGGTACAACCCGTTCCATGGGTATTGGGATTGTCTATTTTTTCTCCATAGAACCATGTATAAGTTCCCTTTTCAAAAAGTAAATCATTAGCAGTATTTCTTTGATGTCCCCCTTTACACAAGACAGAGCAGTGATATGTTTCTGCTATTTTTTTGGCAGCTCTTTCCATATCTTCTTCTCTTTGAATGGAAATTCCCGATAGAATTTCCGCCTCCGGAATGTTTGGAGTAATGAGCGTCGCCAAAGGAAATAAAAAGTTTTGTAAATCTTTAACGGCGTCATCATGAAGAAGAGGAGTTCCACTTGTGGATAGCATAACAGGATCCAGCACTATTTTTTTTGCATCATACTTTTTTAATATTTCGGCTATTTTTCGAATGCTAGAAGAGGAAGAAAGCATTCCTATTTTTACGGCATCTGGATAAATATCTTGGAAAATACTCTCCAACTGTTTTTCCACAAATTCAGTCGCTACATCTAAAATACCGCTTACCCCAAGAGTGTTCTGAGCTGTTAGGGCAGTAATAACCGTCATGGCATACACACCGTTTGCCAACATTGTTTTAATATCCGCTTGAATTCCCGCACCGCCGCTGCAATCACTGCCTGCAATGCTCAATACCGTCTTCATTGTGTTTCCTCCCATTGTTTATAGAGCTTTTTTACTGTTTTCATGATATTTTCCGCTCCAACGATGCCACTTACCATACAAAATCGAGAAACGTTTCGTGTTAAAATTTCCTGCAAATTATGTTCATGAATTCCTCCAATGGCAACAAAAGGCAAAGATAAATTTTTGATGGCAAAATCCAAATATTCCAGACCTACAGCTTTGGTATCTTTGGTTGTGGTAGGAAAAATGGGTCCTACCCCGATATAATCCACATTTTCATTCTGAAAAGCTTCTAAACCTTGTTTTGGAGAATGGGTGGAAAGTCCGATAATTTTATCGGGACCGAGTAAGGATCGTACTTCCTCCACAGGATAATCATCTTGCCCGATATGGACTCCATCAGCATCCACTAAAAGAGCTAAATCCACATGATCATTGACGATAAAAAGAACCTTGTTTTCTTTACAAAGTTTTGCAATTTCTTTTGCTTCCTGATATTTTTCCCGCATGGATTTTATTTTATCCCGATATTGAATGATACGAATGCCGCCTTCTATCATTGCTTTCACACATTCTAAGTTTGATTTTCCATGTGAAAAATTATCTCCGGTAATTCCATAAATCCCTTTCGGAATTTCAATTCGTTTTCTCAAAATAACCTCCTAAGTCCAAAACTATTTTTGTCATCATAGCAGCTACCATATTCACTTTATGGGAATAGGTAGGAAAGGTTTCAATTCCTTTTGTAAAATCGCCTACAATATATAAGTAGGGATTCAATTTTTTGATTTGTAGGTGTTCTATATCATAATCGGCAATGCCGGAAGCAGCGATAATCGGTTTTCCTGTTTGCATTATTTCTTCGATGAGTATGGATTTATATTCTTTTCGGTCAAAGGCTTCAATCACGATATCACAATCTTGAAAAAAACGTAAGATATTTTCTTTTTCAAAACGAATGACCTCTGCTTGGATTATGGCTTTGGGGTTGATTTGTAGTAGATTTTCCCGTAAGCAGAGAGACTTGGATTTTCCTATTTGGGAATAAAAAAAGAATTGACGATTTAAGTTAGAGGCTTCCACAATATCGAAATCTCCAAACTTAAATTCTGAAATCCCGCTTCGTATTAAATGATAAGCAACATTGGAACCGATTCCGCCGCAACCGGCAATTCCTATCTTCATAGTAAATTCTCCCAATCTTTATAAATGACTTGGAGTCCTTGTTTTTCTATGGCTGCCAC
>UMKD01033027.1_pt1 | contig 33685 bp, 40 predicted proteins | sample 1966221 | NCBI WGS metagenome assembly UMKD01 (sample SAMEA4836167, study PRJEB28245) | human gut metagenome | biome: gut microbiome; material: fecal sample | place: Denmark | collected 2008
AACCTTTATTGTTAGGTTCTTTCACTAATTAAATTATACAACATTAACTTAGTTATGTAAATAATGATGAAAGGAAATATTTATGTTAACACTTAAAAATATTAAAAAGGTATATGAAAAAAGTGATGAGGCTGTATTAGATGATATTAATTTAACTTTTAATAGGGATGAATTTGTATCTATATTAGGGTGCTCTGGAGCGGGGAAATCTACACTATTAAATGTAATAGGAGGTTTAGATTGTAAATCTAGTGGTAAACTACTTATAAATGGTAAAGATATTTATAAATGTAATGATTCTAATCTTGATTATTATAGAAAAAATAACGTTGGGTTTATATTTCAAAATTATAATTTAATAGAACATTTAACGGTATATGAAAACGTTATGCTTCCTCTTCTTTTAACTAATTATAAAAATAAACACAAAAGGGTTTTAAAAATGCTTGATAAAGTTGGTCTTAAGGATAAGAAAGATAGCAAGATATGTGATCTTTCAGGTGGTCAAAAACAAAGGGTTGCAATATCAAGAGCATTAATTAATAATCCTGATATTATATTAGCGGATGAACCAACTGGAGCTTTAGATTATAAAACAGGTTATGAGATAATGAACCTTATAAAAAAATTGTCTAAAAATAAATTAGTTATAATGGTAACTCATAACAAAGTGCTTGCTAAAAATTATTCAAGTAGAATTATTTATTTAGATAAAGGACGTGTTATAAGTGATACAAATCCATTAAAGAAAAAGAAAATATATTTTAATATGAAATATAATGGTAGGAACTTAAGCATTAAAAACGCATTACTTTATAGTATAAAAACGATAAAAGCTAAAAGAAAATCATTTTTATTAACTTCATTAGCTTCAAGTATCGGTCTTATTTTAGTTGCTTTAATAATATCTGTTTCAAATGGTTTAAAAAAGGAAATGAATTCATATGAAAAAAACGTACTATCATCTGTTCCAATTATAATACCAAGCGTTAAAACAAAAATAAGTGATAAATCTAAAATACCTAAAAATAAACTTTATTCATATGACTATAAAGAAGAAAGTAAGATAAATCCAATTAATGATGATTTTGTTAAATATATTAACAAAATGAAAACGAAACTTCCATGTGATATAAATTATAGTAGAAATTTAAAATTTAATGTTTTGACGGAAGACCATAATTTGCTTGATAACGTAGAATTTAGTCAAATGCCATCCATAAAGTACATAAAAAAGAATTACACTCTTTTAGCAGGCTCTTATCCTAAAAATAAAAATGAACTTATGTTAGTTGCGGATCAAAAAAATAGAATAGATAAAAACATACTTGATGCTTTAAAATTTAATGGTGATGTAAACGTAAGTGATATATTTAAAAAGAAGATGAAGCTTATTTTTAATGATGATTTTTATATTAAGAAAGATAACGTTTATTTTATAAATAAGAATTTTGAAAATGTTTACAAAGAAAAAAATAATGTAGCTTTAAAAATAGTTGGAATTATAAGGCTAACTAAAGATGAGGAAGAAAGTTATAAAAATAATTTAGCAAATGAAAAATCATCTTTAGCATACTTAAGTAATTTAGCAGATGATGTTATAAATAAAAATATAAAAAGTGACATAATAAGTGATATAAATAAAAATGATAATATTATGGTAGAAGGCGTAAAGGAGACAAAGGACGTTCTTAAAAAGAAATTAGGAGGCGATAAAACACCTGATTTAATTTACATTTATCCTAAAGATTATACCTCAAAAAACTTAATTATAAAGTACATTAATAAATATAATAAAAACAAAAAGGAAAGTAAGAAAATAACTTATATTAATTATTCAAAGGAAACCATAGATGCATCTAAACAAATGATAAGCATAATAAGTATGGTATTAATTTTATTTAGCAGTATTTCACTTATTTGTACGTCTATAATGATAGGGATTATAACTTATATATCAGTTAATAATAGAACAAAGGAAATTGGAATATTAAGAAGTATTGGCGCTAGTAAAAAAGAAGTTGCTATGATATTTTTATCAGAAGTTCTTATAACTGGAGCATCTTCTGGAGTAATAGGAATTTTTATATCTAATATTTTACTTTTCTTAGGAAATATAATTTTAAGAAACTTAGATATTATTAATCAAAAAATTACGCTTAATGCTGGTTATTCTGTTAGTCTTATTTTAATTAATGTATTATTAATAATGTTAGGAAGTGTTATTCCGTCTTTTTTAGCTAGCAAAAAGAATCCTTCTTTAGCTTTAAAAGAATAATAATTTACTGTATAATAGAAATGGTGATGATAAATGAAAGCACTTACTGTAAAACAACCATGGGCTAGTTTAATTGTAAACGAACATAAAAAATATGAATTTAGAAGTTGGAAAACTAAGTATCGTGGAAAAATTCTTATTCATGCTGGTAAGTCATTAGAAAAAGATATGCTAAAAAGATTTGATAAATATAATTTAGATATTAAGCTTGGAGCAATAATTGGAGAAGCTTATCTTATGGATTGCATATTGGTAACAAAAGAATTTCAAAATAACCTAAGAAATATAGATAGCACCGTTTATGCTAGAAGCAATCATGAAGAGATGTATGCCTGGAAGTTAGAAAATATAAAAAAATATAAAAATCCAGTTTACGTAAACGGTAAACTTGGGTTATGGAATTATGAAAAGCAGAGTATATTAAAAAGATAGTAAGAGGTAGTATATGAAAAAGTGGTACAAGAATTATTTGAATAAGAAACCTTCATTTGACAAAGAAAGATGGATTGGAATATTTTGTCTTATTTTTACAATATCTGGTGTGTTTGGATTTTTATATGAGTTTATATTTTATTATTTTAATGGAGGTATGGTAAAGTTTTACTGGCGTGGTGGAAACTTCTTGCCTTGGATAAACATATATGCAATAGGTGCAGGATTAATTTATTTCTTAACATTTAAACTAAGAAAGAAGCCTTATTTAGTATTTTTAATAAGTATGATATCAACTGGAATACTAGAGTTTTTCTCAGGTTATTTTATGGATATTATTAGGGATGGTAATAGATGCTGGGACTATAATAACGAAATATTAAACTTTGGTAATATCGGTGGCTTCGTGTGCTTAAGAAGTGTTTTAATATTTGGACTTTCAAGCCTTCTTTTAATGTACGTGGTAATACCTTTTTGTTTTTATTTAGCTAAAAAAAGTAATAAGAAAACGTTTTTAATAATTAGCGTAAGCATATTTTCCATAATTATGATAGATGAAGTATATAACCTTTTAATATCAAGAATATTTAATTTACCAAGAGCATATGGAACGTATAAAAAATTAGGATTTAACTTTGTTAAATTTAAGTAAGGAGTAATAAAAAAAGCAATCGCTTTTCTTTTTTTCTTACAAAATATTTAAAATGTTTAAACATATACTTATTACAGGTGATAGCTATGAATAATAAGAAAGTTGACAATAAAATAAAAATATTTGTAATAGGTGTTTTTATAGTATTTATAGTTGTAATTTTAAAAGTATTTTATATTCAGGCATTTGAATATGATAAGTTAAATAATTTAGCGTCTGATTTGTGGAGTAGGAATCTTCCGTTAGAAGCAGACAGGGGAAAAATATACGATAGAAATGGTATAGTTCTTGCAGATAATATAACCACAACTTCCCTTGTTTTGATACCTAATCAAATAAAAAATAAAGAAGAAGTAACTAAGAAATTAGCAGAAATCCTAAATGTATCTTATAGTGATATGAAAAAGCACGTTTATAAAAACGCATCAATTGATAGGGTTCATCCTTTTGGAAGAAGATTAGATTATAAAGTTGCAGAAAAAATAGAGAAACTAAAGTATGATGGTGTTTATTTAGTAAGAGAATCAAAGAGAAATTATCCTTATGGTAAAGAATTATCACATACGTTAGGTTTTGTTGGAATAGATAATCAAGGCCTTTCTGGGATAGAGCTTCAGTATGATAAGTACTTAACTGGAAAGTATGGTGCTATTAAGTATTATTCTGATGCAAAAGGAAATAAACTTGATTTATCACAAGTTTATGAGGCACCTCAAAACGGAGTTAACATAACGCTTACCATAAATCAAAAAATTCAAGAAAGCGTAGAAAGAGAACTAGATAACGTAGTTACAAAATATAATCCTGAAACAGCACTTGCAATAGCAATGGACCCAAATACAGGTGAAATACTTGCTATATCATCAAGACCAAACTTTGATGCTTCAAACTATAAAAATTATGATGCAGAAACTTTAAGTAGAAATCTTCCTATATGGGCAACTTATGAACCTGGTTCGACTTTCAAAATAATAACTTTATCTGCGGCTTTAAACGAAGGATTGGTTGATCTTGATAAAGATACCTTTTATGACTCTGGAAGTGTAAAGGTAGCAAACGCTAAAATAAAGTGTTGGAAAGCAGGAGGACATGGCGCACAGACATTTTTACAAGTTGTTGAAAATTCATGTAACCCGGGATTTGTAGAACTTGGAAACAGACTTGGAAAGGATAAACTTTTTTCATACATAGATAAGTTTGGTTTTGGTAAGAAAACTAACGTTGATTTAAACGGAGAAGCATCCGGTATTATCTTTAATTTAAACAAAGTAGGTCCAGTTGAACTTGCTACAACGGCATTTGGTCAAGGTGTATCAGTAACGCCAATCCAGCAAATCACGGCGGTTTCAGCAGCTATAAATGGTGGGACGCTTTATAAACCATACATTGTAAAGAGTCTAAACGATCCGGAAACAAATTCTGTAATAAAAGAAAATTCCCCTGTTAAGATAAGGAAAGTAATAAAAAAAGAGGCCTCTAAAAACGTAAGGAGAGCACTCGAGAGTGTTGTTTCAAATGGTAGTGGTAGAAATGCATACATTGAAGGATACCGAGTAGGTGGTAAAACAGGTACTGCACAAAAAGTAAAAGACGGAGCATATATGGTTGGAAATTACATATTATCGTTTATTGGCTTTTTACCGGCAGATGATCCTAAGATAGTAGTTTATGTTGCAATTAATAATCCTAAGAAAGTAGTTCAATATGGTGGCGTTGTATCCGCTCCCGTTGCAAAACAAATATTAACTGATTCAATTGAGGCACTTGGTATAAAAAGAAGAAAAACTACTTCTGAAAAGAAATACAACTGGGATGATAAAAAGTATTATACGGTAGAAAACGTTGTTGGAATGGACGTAAAAGAAGCTGTCAAAACGCTTTCTAAATATAATGTTACTTATAGTGGTAGTGGGAATAAAGTAATATCACAAAGTCCTAAAGCTAATACAAGGCTAGAAGAGGGTAGCACGGTAAGGTTGATGCTTGGTAATTGACAATTTACTAAAAAAGATTTAGACTACTTATACAATTAAAGAAAGAGGATTATTATGAAACTCGAAAATAAGAAATTATTATCTATTTTACTTGGTTTAGAAATGACTATTTCTTTTGCGGGATGTGAAGGCTTAAAAGATTATCATACCAGCCAAAATGACACTACTTATCATACTAGTCAAAATAGTACTACCTATTCATCCACTAGCCAATATACAACTTACAAATCACCTGTTTCAGAGACTACCACAGAAGAAAAGGAAGAACCATTTGTAGAAGAAGAGGCTTATGTATGTGCACTTGCTAATCTTAACTTAAGAAAAGCGCCCGATTTATCTTCTGAGGTTTTGAAAGTTATACCAAAATTTAGTAAATTAAAAAAAGAAAAGACAAATGGTACGTTTGATTACATATCATATGATGGTACTTATGGTTATGTTTCACATAAATACATAGAAAAATTAACTAATCCGTACGTTGAAGTAGATATATCAGACCAAACTTTATGGTTATATAAAGATGGTGATGTAAAGTTAGAAGCAGACGTAGTAACCGGTAAAAAGGGTAAGTATGATACGCGCCTTGGATGTCATAAAATATACTCTAAAGAAAAAGATAGATATTTAACTGGACCTGACTATAAGGTTAGGGTAGAATTTTGGATGCCATTTGATAAAGGACAAGGACTTCATGATGCATCTTGGAGAAAAACGTTTAATAAAGATGATTATTTAAACGGAAGTCATGGGTGTGTAAATATGAAGTATACTGATGCAAAAGAAGTTTATAGCGAAGTAAGCGTTGGTACTAACGTTTTAGTGCACGGATAAAAAATAGTAAAGTTTTAATCAAGTTGGTATAAAAAATGTGTAAAAAATAAAAATATATAGTATAATTAACTAGGTAAGAAGAGGTGAATAATAAATGTTTGTTTTAACAAAATCTTTATTAGCACTTATGATTGGTTTTATAATTTCTGTTATAATGGGTTATTTTATGATACCTTTATTAAAGAAATTAAACGTAAGTCAAAGAATAAGTGTGTTTGTTGGACCTACTCATAAAAAGAAAAATGGTATTCCAACAGTAGGTGGATTAATCTTTATAATTCCAACCTTTATAACAATTATGATAATGTATTTTACTAAGAAAATTAGTATTAATAGTAATTTACTCATAGTTTTGTTCGTATTTGTTGCGTACGCTTTGTTAGGTTTTATTGATGATTTTATGAAGATAAGAAAAAAACAAAATGAAGGATTAACAGATGTTCAAAAACTACTTGGACAAGTAATAATAGCAGTTGTGTTTTTCTTTATTTACATGAAAAGTGGTTCTGAGCCATTACTTTGGTTTCACGCTTTTAACTTAAAAGTTAACGTTGGATGGTTATATGGCTTCTTTATATTATTTATGCTTGTTGCATCATCTAACGCAGTTAACATAACAGATGGCCTAGACGGACTTGCTGGTGGTTTATCTTTTATTGCAACACTTGTAATGGGAATTATAACTTGGTCAACAACTTGGCTTTTAGGGTATCAAGATATAGCTATTTTTTGCTTTATATTAGCAGGTGCTATACTAGGATTTTTAGTTTATAATGCGTATCCTGCAAAAGTGTTTATGGGAGATACCGGATCCCTTGCAATAGGTGGTGTGTTAGCATCGGTTGCAATACTAACAAGACACGAACTTACATTTGCGGTAATAATGGGTGTGTTTGTAATTGAAACGTTAAGTGTTATCTTACAAGTATTCTGGGTTTTAGTACTTAAGAAAAAATTGTTTTTAATGACACCACTTCATCATAATTTTGAAAAATTAGGATGGAAAGAACAAGACATTGTTAAGTTATTTTGGATCGTAGGTTTAATATTAGGAACTTTAGCAGTTGTTTATGGAGCTTGGTTGTAAGCTTCTTTTTCTTTACACTAAAGCTTAAAATTGTTTGATATTATTTTGTTTATTTGCTAATATTAATATGCTAAAGATAGGAGGCGTACCTATGAAAGAATTAATATTAAATGAAGATAAATTAAAAGATAAAGAAATAGATGATTACGTAACAAGGGTAAAAGCAATTATAGTAAATAACAAAAAAGAACTTCTTTTAGGTTTTTCATACAATGATTATCAGTTTCCAGGAGGTCATCTAGAAAAAGATGAAGAACCAGTTAAAGGACTTATAAGAGAGCTAAAAGAAGAAACTGGAATGAGTACAGAAAAAGAAGAGTTAGAACCATTTATGATGATTAAACACCTATCTAAAAATTATTTTAACAAAGGTAAAAATAGATGCAACATAATTTTATATTATATTTGTACCACGAATAAAAAGCCAGACTTATCAAAAACAAACTATACTGCATACGAAGAAAAAGGCGATTTTAAATTAGTTTATGTTCCTTTAAAAAAGGCAGAAGAAACGCTAATAGACCAGGCGAATAAATTTCCATCATTTAGACCAATAGCATACGAAATGTTAGGTGTGTTAACAGAGTACATTAAGGAGAACTTGTAGTTCTTTTTTTATTTTCATAAAATAAACTTAAGTAGAAAGGTGATGCCTACTTATGAAAAGAAAACTAGATATTCCACTTATAATTACCGTATTTTTAATATGCATATATGGGATAGTTATGATATATTCTGCATCAAGTGTGTGGGCAGAGTATAAATTTAATGATAAGTTTCATTACGTGTTAATGCAAAGTATATTTTTTATAATTGGAATAATCTTGATGATAATAGTAAGTAAAGTGCCATATAAATATTACCTTAAAAAATCAAACTTGATTTTACTTATATGTTTTATATTACTTATTCTTGTTTTAATGCCAGGAATCGGAAGTGTAAGAAATGGTTCTAGAAGCTGGTTTGGAGTTGCAGGTCTTGGTATTCAGCCTAGTGAATTTATGAAGCTTGCTTTAATCATTTTTACTAGTAAATACATATATAATAATCCAAAAAACATGAGAAGTGTAAAGAAAGGTGCTTTTCCAATTTTAATAGTTACGATGTTATCTTTCTTTTTAATTATGCTTCAGCCTGACTTTGGAACGGGAACTATTCTTGTAATGACAATTGTTGCAATGCTTTTTATATCAGGCGTAGATTTTTCATTTTTTATTAAAATTGGAATGCTTGGTATGGTAGGGGTGTGCATTCTTATTGTAATTGCACCATATAGAATGGAGAGAATAGTATCGTTTTTAAATCCTTGGAGTGATCCTTTAGGAACTGGTTTTCAGGCAATTCAGTCTTTGTATGCGATAGGCCCAGGTGGATTATTTGGAATGGGATTTGGCAATTCCATCCAAAAACATTTTTATCTTCCAGAACCACAAACGGATTTTATATTTTCAGTAATATCAGAAGAACTTGGGATAATTGGAATTATTTCGGTTGCGTTTTTGTTTTTAATAATAATATTAAGAAGTATAAAAATATCTATTAAAGCCCCAGATAATTTTGCAAAGTTTTTAACATTTGGAATTATATTCCAGCTTTCTTTTCAAACCCTTTTAAATTTAGCAGTTGTAGTAGGTCTTGTTCCTGTAACAGGTGTTACACTTCCGTTTTTTTCGTATGGAGGAAGTAGTCTAATTATTACACTTATATCAATTGGAATAATACTAAATATATCAAGATATAGAGAAAATTAGAAAAAATTAAAAAAACACAAAAAAATACAGATAAAAAATGTGGGGGGTAATTTTACCATTACTGCGAAAAAGTTATATTGAGCAATACCAAAGATACCTTACATATTTTTTAATGATTAAAATGTTAAGAAAAATTGTTTCAAAATTGTATGTTGTAATTGGTAAAAAAATAAAAGGCAACTTTGATAAATTATAATTACATTTTGCATCGTGATTGACAATTAATTTGATATATAATAAAATAAAACGCATAAATTAAATAAATATGGTGATATTTGTGAATAAAGCTTTTAATTTTAATAAAATTAATCAATATGATACTTATATAATTAATATAAATAAACGAGATTACGAAAAAATGCAAGATTGTATATATAATTTGACAAAGAAATATAATTACAGGATAAAAAAATTCTATGAAATAGAAAAAACTAATACAAAACAATTCGAGTTTAATAATCAGATAAAATTCATAATATCACATAAAAAACTATTGATAAATATTATTAATGATATATTAAAAATATATAAAGAAGAGTTAAAAAACACAAATGTAGTTTTTTTATCAGGTAGCTTTGCAAGAGGGACCAACAAAATGAGTAGTGATATTGATTTACATTTTTTCTATAAAAATAATAATTATAACTATATTTATGAAGAAATAATTTCATATATAATTTCAAGAGTTATTAATAAATCGAGAGATTGTATAGACCCAACATTTATCTTTAATATTCAAAATGAAAACAAAATCATGATAACAAGTAAAATGGATAAGAGTAAATTAAGGGTAATATTAAAATATAAAAATAAAGAAATCAAATATTCATATAAAAAAGGTAAAAAGAGAAGATTTTATTTACAATATACTAATACTAGAGATATAAATAAATTATTTAATTATCTCAGTATTGAAATAGGTAAAAATAATGAAGAATGGTGTCATTGTTTTGAAGTTATAAAAGGAAAAAAGCTTTTTAATAAATTGTATGATAAAATCTATAATCAAGAACAAAATCTTATAAATAATAATTATATTAGTAATAAAATAAATGTATTAAAAGAAACTATAAAAGTTAGTAGAAATAATATAATAAATAATTCTATATCACAATATAAAAGTTACTATCAAAGTAAAACTTTTGAATGGATATATGAATATATATCTATAATTAGATTCACTCTTATAAAGGAAAAACATATAGTGAAATATTTGAATTTATTAGATATATATGATATGGTAGAAGAAAATTCAATTATAAATAAAGATATATTAATAGAAATATATAAATATATGTGGAATTTAGAAAAATTAACAGTATATTGTTATGAAAACAAAATAAATTATGGACTTCATAATGATGATGTGATTAATTATTCGACAAAAGAATTGGATAAAAATTTAGAGTTACTAAAAAATCAAATCTTAAACGATTTAGAAAGACTAGGTGAATTATATGAGCAAAGCTGTTTTAACACTACCTATGATGCCAGTAGATGGTAATAATTATGGTAAATTTGTAACGCCTATTATATGTGAAACATTAAGTAATATTTTTAGTTGTGATTATTATCACTGCATAAATATATTAGATTCATTTAATGATAGAAGTGTAATGCTGGATAATTATATTGAATCTTTAAATGATAATAATATTCATTATGATAAACTATGGTATGATATAGAAAATGTTCCAAAATTATTAAAAAATATAGAAACTTTGATTAAAAATGGGTATATATTTGAACTAGATTCTAGTATATATAGATGTGAATGTGGAATTGTAGAGATAGAAAAAAATAAAATTAATACATGTAATCCAAATAATTTGAAGTTTAATTATGATAAAGATAAGTTAGTGTGTAAACACTGTGGTTCTATTTGTAAAGAATATCAAGAAAAAATATTAGTTTTTGTTCCTAACAGTATTAAATTACAGGACATAAGTATTCTTCCTAGATATTTAAATAAGGATATTAAAACTTATGAACAGACTGTTTTAAATTCATATACGACAATTTCTAGAAAGAGAAACACAGGAGTTACAATTGATTATAATGGAACTAGATATAATATTGATATAGATTTTTTATGGGGAACTTATTTAAATACTTTTGAAGAAGAAGAAAAGATTGTTGTATCTGGTAATAGAATGGTTTATCAATTATTCTTAGTGAGTGTATTGGAAAAATGTTTATCTCCAGAAAACAATACAATTTTAGTTGGAACTCCATATATAACAAATATCAAGAGTATTTTACAAAATCCAAATTTTATTGATAATGAAGAGTTAAGAAAATTATTTATATTATTTAATACAAAATTGCAAAAAAAAGAAATATTATACGATGAAACAATACTTACATATTTAAGAAAAATGTCAAGTGATAAAAGAAAGCAATTATATGATATAATAAATATGCCTATAGCAGAAAATAAAGATTTTTATAATGATACAGATGTGATATTAAAAAAACAATTAAATATGCAAGAGAGCGTAAAAAAATTGAAATTAGAAAGAAGGTAAATTATGTATAGTGTATTATTAAGTGAATATGAAAAAGGTATGGAACTAGTTGAAAGTAAATTAAAAAAAATGATTAATTCTACACAAAAAGTTGTAATTATTGCTTGGACTTTCCCTACGGAAATAGATAAGAAAACATTTGATGAAGAATGGTTTCCAAAAGGAGGAAGGCGATATAATAAATATGTTGGGTCATTGTTAAAATTGGGAGTTAAAAAAGAAAATATAACTATTTTAAATTGTTATGATAGAGAAAATTTTAAAAACTATAAATCAATAATAGATGATAGTGATATATTAGTAATAACTGGTGGTAATCCTGAAATGTTATATAGTAAGGTTACTCAAGAAACTGAAATTTTATATAATATAAAATATTATAAAGGAATTATCATTGGATTTAGTGCAGGTGCAGATTTGCAATTAAAAAGATATTTTATTACAGCTAAAAATAATTACTATAAATATTTTGCTTTTTATGATGGTTTTGGAGTTTTAGATGATCCATTTTATATTGATGTTCATTCAATAAATAATAAGATATATTTAGAAAAATTACAAAAAGTTGCTAATGATAAAAAGAAAAATGTATATGCAATTTTTGATGATGGTGCAATGATTTATAATAGAAGCACTAATGAATTAGAAAAGTTTGGAAATGTTTTAACTTTCGAGCCTAAGGAATAATATGAAGCTATTAGTTACAGATTATGATAATACATTAGAGTTGCATTATGATTTTACTGATAATATTTCTATTTTAAAAAGAAATATAAAAGCGTTAAATGAATTTATGAAAAGTAATATTGTTTGTATAGCAACTGGAAGACATTTTGATGCTATATATAAAACGTTAATAGAAAACAATATCAAGTTTAATTATTTATGCGCCAATAATGGTGCAGAATTATATGATATTAATTACAATTTGCTGTATTGTTTGCCTATTGAAGAACAAGATTTAAGAATCTTAAGGAAATTAGGAGATAAAATTTTTTTTAGAAACCCTTGTAATAGCAAATTGATATCTTCTACAAATCTATATTTTGATAGTTTAAAAGATTTTGAAAAAGTAAAAGAATATTTAGATGATAATTTAACGGAATCGTTTGTTGAATATAAATATCCAAAAATAAAGGTAATTAATAAAAAGTGTAACAAATTAGATATAATAAAAATAATACAAGATTTAGAAAAAATAGATGATAAAAACATTTGCACAATAGGTGATGATGTAAATGATATTAAAATGATAGAGTGTTATAATGGTTATTCTTTATTAACAGCAAAAGAAGAAACAAAAAAAGTGGCTTCAAAAATATATGAAGAATTAAATCAATTAATAAGAGAAATTGATAATGGGAAGGATTAATTTTGGGTTAAGGAGGATTAAAATATGAAAACAAGAATTGTACTTACAGGTATCTTAAAAGATGGAGATTTATTTCTTGCAGTAAAAAGAAATGAAAATGATATCTTTTTCCGGGTGCAAGGGAATTTCCTGAAGGTCATTTAGAAGATAGTGAAACTCTAAAAGATGGTTTAAAAAAGTAAAAACTTCTTTAAGAGCAAAACAAAATCGTGGTGATTATATTGGATCTTTTCCTTTATATGTGTATAGAAAAGATCAAGATGATAGACATAAATTAATTGTTGATGAAGAAGTGCGAGAAGTCGTTGAGTTAATATATGATTTAGCACTTGATGGAAAAAGTTCTAATAAAATAGCAGAAACATTAACACTTAAAAAATACCTATACCAATAGTTCATAAAAAAGAACTTAGAGCAAAGGATGTAACTGAAAATGATGGATATGGTATATGGAAAAGACAAACAATTTTTTCTATATTAACTAATCAAATGTATATTGGTAACATGGTACAAAATACTCATAATAAAATTAGTTATAATTCTAAAAAATTAAGAAAGACAGATAGTAGCCAACATATTATAGTACCAGATACTCTTGAGGGTATTATATCTAAAGAAACATTTTTTAAGGTGCAGGATATTTTAAATGATAGGACTAGTGAAAGAAAAACAGACGGACAATTAAAATATTTATTAGGTGGTTTGCTTTATTGCAAGGATTGTGGTAGAAGTATATCAATTAGTAAAGATGTCTTAAAGAAAAGTATAAGACATTATACTCAATGTAATTTATATACTAGAAAAGGAAAATTTGGTGTATGTTCATCTCACAGAGTAAATTACGATTGGTTAGAAGAAGATGTAATTGAATATTTACAAGATGTTTGTGGGACTTTTTGTAAGCATTATGACTTTAACGAGGTAGAAGATAATTCAGAATCAATAGTTATAATAAATATCAAAGAAATCAATAAGAAAACCTGCAAGGTACAAAATACTTTAAATACTCATAAAACAACAATAGATAGTCTTTATATGGATAAGGTACATTGTTTAGTTGATGAAGATATGTATAAAAGAATTTATGAGAAAACTAAAATAGAAATTAAAAAGTTAGAAGAAGAATTAACTAATTTAAAAAAACAAAAAGATTCTAATTCTACATTTAGTAAATGTAAAAAATCTGTATTAGATTATATGTCTTTAAAAACTCTTACTAAAGATCAAATAACAAGACTGGTTGAAAAAGTAGAAATAGAAAAAGATAAAAAAATATATGTATATTTAAAGTTTCCAGATTTGCTTATTGAAAATTAATAAAAATTTTATTAAAAAATCAGTTATAAAGAAATATTAGGTCTGTTTTCCAGTTACGAAAATGGTGTAACCTATATAAAATAAGTTTTAGTTGCAACATTTAGGTTGTTACGCTTCCGTTTTTTTTGTATGGAGGAAGTAGTTTAATTATTACACTTATATCAATTGGAATAATACTAAATATATCAAGATATAGAGAAAATTAGAAAAAATTAAAAAAATACTTGACAATAGTCTTACAATTAGTGTATAATCAAGTCATCCTAGAGGTACTATGAAGTTATTATTCATCAGTAAGGTGCTCTGTTTAAAGGAACATCTTAATGATGAACGATCAATAACCTTTATAGTCTATCTTGAGTTTGTTAAGGTAGTGAAAATGGCTAATTATGCTAATCTTATTTAACTCTAGGCTTTACAATTGTAAATGAGAAAGAAAACTCATTGAAATAAGATACTACATTAAATACTGATAATATTTAAAAATGAATTTGAGGTTTGCTTAAATTCAGAGTGGTTTTTCATTTCAAAACTAAAAAGACGACAGTTTTATCAGAACTGTTGTTTTTTTGTTTATAAAAAATTCTTTTTAATCTATTAAACTCATATAATTATGATATAATGAAATAGTAGGTGAAGAATATGAAAGTAATTATATCAGCAGGTGGTACGGGAGGACATATATATCCAGCACTTGCAATTGCAAATAAAATTAAAGAAAGAAATAAAGATGCCGAAATATTATACATTGGTACTAAAAACAGAATGGAAAAAGATATAGTGCCTAAGGCAGGATTTAAATTTGTTGGTTTAAAAATAGAAGGTTTAAGAAGAAGCTTAAGCCTTCGTAATATAAAAAGCGCATTCTTGTTTATAAATGCTACGTTTAAATGTAAGAAAATAATAAAAAAATTTAAACCAGACGTTGTAATAGGAGTTGGAGGATATGTTTCAGCACCTGTTATTTATGCTGCTCATAAACTAGGTGTTAAATGCTGCATTCATGAACAAAACTCATCTTTTGGAATAACTAATAAATTTGCTAGTAAATACGCTGATAAAGTTTTTGTGTCATTTAAAAGTCTAGAAGAAAAAATGAATGATAAAAAGTTTATATATACAGGAAATCCTTGCAGTGAAAATGCTATATCATCTAAAGAGGCAGATAAAAAAGAATTTGGCTTATCAGATAATAAAAAACTTGTTTTAATAGTTATGGGATCTCTTGGTTCAAAGACGATTAATGACAAAATGAAGGGCATGCTAACTCTTTTTAATAATAAAGATTATGAAGTTATGTTTGTAACTGGTAAAAACTATTTTGATGAGTATAAGAAAAATAAGTATACAAAAAACATAAAATTAGTTCCTTATATTGATGGTATGACATCTCTTTTAAAGAAAACTGATTGCCTAGTTTCAAGAGCGGGAGCATCTACTTTAGCAGAAATATCAGCGCTTAACGTACCATCAATTTTAATACCTAGTCCTTATGTTACTGAAAATCATCAATATAAAAATGCTATGGACTTAGTTAATTCTAATGCTGCTCTTATCTTAGAGGAAAAAGACTTAGAAGGTGATACCCTTTTAAGAATGGTAGAAAAAGTTCTTAATGATAAAGTTTATACTAATAACATAAAAAGAAATTTAAAATCATTTGAAGTTAAAAACAGTGCATCATTAATATATGATGAGGTAGTAAAGTTAGTTGGTGATAAAAAATGAAAGATTTAATTACGTTTATAAAGAAAAATAGTATTGGTACATATAAAGAAGACGTTAAATTAGAGAAAAACACTACCTATAAAGTGGGTGGGGTAGCAAGTCTTTTTGTGTATCCTAAAAACACTGATAAATTAATTATTCTTTTAGATAAATTAAATAAAGAAGGAATAAAACACAAAGTATTAGGTTTTGGTTCTAACGTTATCTTTAGTGATAAAAGGTATGATGGTGTTATAATAAAACTAGATAATTTTAATGACGTTAAAATAAAAGATACTATAATTGTTGCAGGAGCTGGCGTAAGTTTAGTAAAACTATCTTATAAAGCACAAAAAGAAGGACTTACTGGCCTTGAGTTTGCATCAGGTATACCAGGAAGCGTAGGTGGTGCAGTATTTATGAATGCTGGAGCCTATAAATCAGACATGGGATACATAGTGTCAGAAATAAAAGTTTTAACGCCAGAACTTAAAGTTAAATCATTATATAATAAAGATTTAAATTACAAATATAGATCATCATTCTTACAACAAAATCCAAACTACATATGCTTAGAAGCTACGCTTGTTTTAAGGCATGGAGATAAAAAGGAAATTAAAGATTTAATGGAAAGAAGAAGACAAAAAAGACTACTTACTCAGCCTCTTTCTTTTCCATCAGCAGGCTCAGTATTTAGAAATCCAGAAGGAGATTTTGCAGGAAGATTAGTTGAAGATTGTGGTCTTAAAGGTTTTTCTATTGGAGGCGCTATGGTAAGTGATAAGCACGCTAATTTTATAGTAAATAAAAAAGATGCAACAGCATCAGACGTTAGAAACTTAATATATTACGTACATGATAAAGTAAAAGATGAAACAGGTGTAGATTTAAAAATAGAACAAGAATTTGTAAACTGGGAGTAAATTATGAAAAAGACGAAGAAGAAAAAAAGAAGGTTAAGAGTTGGTAGATTAATTTTATTGTTTTTAATTATTGGAGCAATTTCTTTTTCGTGCTATAAATTTATAGATGTTCCAATAAGAAGTATAGAAGTTACTGGAAACGAGATATTATCAGACTCTGAAATAATAAAGGCAGCATCTTTAGATAATGATCCATCATTTTTTAGCGTTATAAGCATGCTTGTTAAAAATAAATTAAAGGAAAATCCATATGTAAAAGATGCTAAGGTATCAAAGGGCTTCTTATCCATTAAAATAAAAGTAAAAGAAAAGAAAGTTTTGTACATAAAAAAAGATACTGGTGAAAAGGTTATGATAGATTCGGTAAGCAAAGATGAAAAGGAAGTGTGTGCACCATTTTTAACAAACGAAGTTCCAGCTAAAAAACAATCTAGATTTATAAGGGCAATGAATAAGTTAAATAAAAGTATTATTTGTCAGATGTCTGAAATAAAATATGATCCTAACGATATAGATAGTGATAGATATTATGTTTATATGAATGATGGTAATAGTGTTTATTTAACGGTTAATAAGTTTAATAAATTAAATAAATATAATACGATACTTGAAAACATAGGAAAACAAAATGGAACGTTATACTTAGATTACGGAGATTACTTTGAGGTAAAGTAGTCTTCTTTTCTTTACATAGAAAAAATTGTATGATAATATTTAATTAAGATAAGGAGTATATGATGAGAAAAAAGTCTAATAATAAAACATTAATAGTAGTTATAATTCTAATTATTTTATTTATTACGGTTATATATTTATTTTCATTTTATAATAGTAATTCTAATGTTAAAAAGGACGTTAAGAAAAAAACTTCTGAATTAAAAAAACAAGATGATTGGTATGTTCCAAGCGGTGAGGCATCTAAAATAGAAATATATAAAAGTGATGCTAACAACTACCCGGTATTTATTAAAGATGATAAAGATACATCTTATAAAACAAATACTTTATACAAGATGATGGAAACTTATAGATGTGATGTTTCATCTTGTAAAACGTATGGATATAACGATTATAAAAATGAGGTTATAATAAAAGATGATGGATACCTTATATATAATTACGAAACTAACAGGGCATTAAAACTTAGTATGCCAGATGCAGAATATAACACGATAGATTTTATGTCATACGAAAATAAAGATTATGGTCTTTCAGTATCGAACATAAACGGAATGTACGCTTTTTATTCTTTAAAAAGCAATTCTTTTAAGACTGATTTTAAGTATACTAACATATTTACATCAAATTCATCTTCTTTAATTGATAACTGTTTTATCGCCGCAAAAGAAAGTGAAGGAAAAACTTACGTAGTAAACTATAATACTGGTAAAGAAATAAAAGAAAGCGAAGCTTATTTAGGCTCGTTTGGTAATGGAAAAGAAATATATTATTTTGAAGATTATGGTGATATTGAAAGAAATGCCATAATTTATGATAAAGATTTTAATAAGGTATTAGATGGTTCGTATGATTTGTTTTCATCTACTAAATCTGGTAATTTAGTTGTTAGAAATAGTGATGAATCATTTAGTATTTATACAAAAGAAGGAAAACTTGTCAAAAAAAGCAAGAACTATAAAAAAGTTTTACTTATCTTAAATGATTATGTGATTATAAAAGATACAGATGACTATTTAAAAATAGTTAATACTGACGGAAGTTTGCTAGCTAAATATGCTAAATTACAAGATAATTCATATTTAGATATGTCTTTAAGTGGATTTTACAAGTCAGGTGAAACTTTGATATACCTATTCGTAAATAAAGATGATGGTATAATAAGATATTCATATAATATTAAAACTAAAGAAACTAAGGCAAAAGAGTATTCATCTATTAATTAAAAGGATTATTATACTTAAGTAATTCTTTTAATTTTGACTTTTAAAAAGTTAGTTTATATAGTATAATACTTTTATATGGTAGAGTTTAAAAGGGAGTATGAAGCCTATGAAAAAAATATACACATGTATTGATATTGGAACTGATACAATAAGAATATTAGTTAGTGAATATTATGACAAGAAATTTAGAACTCTTGCGGTATCATCAGTTAGATCTAAAGGAATAAAAAGGGGCGTTATAGTAGATGAATCGCTTGTTTTAGAAAGACTTAAACTAGCACTAGATGATATTTCATCAAGAATTAATATACCTATTAAAAAAGCTGTTATAACAATACCAGCTTATAATGCAGAATGTACGCTAGTACATGGTAACGTACCAATTGTAAATGAAGAAAAAATGGTTACTGAAAAAGATATATTAAGAGTTCAAAACTCAGTTGTTAATGACATACTACCTAACATGGAATTAGTTTCCGTAACTCCTATTGACTTTACTATTTATGAAAATGGTTCAGAAATAGAAACGTTAAAAGATCCTAAAAACAAGATTTGCGATAGGCTTGGAATAAGGGCGATGATGGTTTGTGTTCCAAAGACTTCTGTTGTATCTTTTGCTAAAGTAGTAGAAAAATCAGGTGTAGAGGTAGTTGACCTTGTTTTATCTCCGATTGCAGACTTTGAAGAAGTTAAAACAGAAGAATTAGAAAGCGGCATGACAGCGATTATAAACATAGGAAAAACGATTACTACTGTATCTATGTTTAACAAGGGAATAATTACCAATACTTCGGTTTTAAAAATAGGAAGTAAAATAATAGATGATGATATATCATACATTTATTACACTACTAAAAAAGCTGCTAGGAAAGCAAAGGAAAACTTTGGTATAGCACATCCAAGGTACGCAAATAAAAACGAGACTTATGAAGTTAGAGACGTTAATGGAAAATTAGTTAGGATTAACCAGTATGAACTTTCAAAAGTTATTAATAAACGTTTGGTAGAGATATTAAATGTTGCTAAAAATGAATTAAAGGTATTAACAAATAAGCAAATTCGTTATATAATGGTATTAGGTGGTATAACAGATATGCCAGGATTAAACTTTGTTTTAGAAGATGTTTTTGGAAATAATGCCAAAACTTACACGATAAATACCTTAGGAATTAGAAAAGCAAGGTTTATTACTATATCAGGTGCGATTAAGCACTTCGTTAAAAAGATAAAATTAAGGGGAAAAGAATATTCAATGTTTAGTAGTTATGATGAGGATGGCTTAGTTCATAGTAAGACTAGAATAGGAAGAAGCGATTCGGTATTTGGAAGATTTTTCAGCTACTTTTTTGACAATTAAGGAGGAAATAAGATGTTTGGTTTACCAGTAGATCAATTAGCAAAAATTAAGGTTATCGGTGTCGGTGGTGGCGGCGGTAACGCAGTTAACAGAATGATAGAATGTGGTGTTAGAGGTGTAGAATTCATAGTTGCTAACACTGACTTACAAGTATTAAATTGTTCAAAGGCAGAAACTAAGATTCAAATTGGATCAAAGATTTCAGCAGGACTTGGAGCAGGTGGAAGACCTGAGGTTGGAAGAGAAGCTGCCGTTGAATCTAAAAAAGAAATAGAAGAAGCTTTAAAAGGCGCTGACATGGTGTTCGTAACATGCGGAATGGGTGGCGGAACTGGTACTGGTGCAGCTCCTGTTATTGCTGAAATAGCTCAAGGACTTGGAGCTTTAACGGTTGCAATAGTAACTAAACCATTTAGCTTTGAAGGTAAAAGAAGAATGGCACAAGCTATTGAAGGTCTTTCAGAATTAAAAGCTAACGTAGATACTTTAATCGTTATTCCAAACGATAGATTAAGAGAAATAATAGATAAATCAACACCAATGGTTGAGGCTTTCCATGAAGTTGATAACGTATTACATAGAGGTGTTCAATCAATATCTGACTTAATTGCTGTAACAGGTTTAATCAACCTAGACTTTGCAGACGTTAAGGCCGTAATGGAAAAAAGTGGTAACGCACTTATCGGAATTGGTATGGGTACAGGTGAAAACAGAGCAGTTGAAGCAGCTCGTCAAGCAGTATCTAGTCCACTTCTTGAAACAGATATTTCAGGAGCAACCGATGCAATTATCAATATTACAGGTGGAGCTAACCTAACTTTATTTGAGGCTGAAGATGCAGCAGAAGTTGTAAGATCAACATCAAATAATGATATCAACACAATCTTTGGTGCGGTAATTAATGAAAACTTAAATGACGAAGTAATCGTAACTGTTATTGCAACAGGATTTGAAAAAGGAGAACAAAAAGCAAAGGAAGAAGCCGCTAAACAAGCTCCTGTTCAAACTCCAAATATGCAGCAGAGAGTAAGTAACATCATTCAAGATGATGATGACGATGATGATATTCCAAATTTCTTAAAAAATAGAAGAAGTTTCTAAAGAGTGCTTTTAGTTAGCATTCTTTTTTAATTTATAACCATAATTAGACACTTTAATTAGTGTTTTTTTTGTATACTTAAAACGTGGTGATTAAAATGAAGATATACGTAGATTTAGTTTTGTTTTTAAACTTCTTTTTTGACTTTTTGCTGCTTCTTGCAACATCCCTTATTTTAAGAAGATACGTTAGGATAAAAAGGGTACTTTTAGGAGCACTAATAGGCTCTTTAAGCATATTTTTACTATTTGTTAGTATCAATTCCTTTACGTTATTTTTAATAAAAATACTTATTTCTATTTTAATGACCTTAACTTGCTTTGGATATAAAACAATAAAATATACTTTAAAAAACATATCATATCTTTATTTACTTAGCATAGTATTAGGAGGTGCTTTATATTTTATAAATTCATCATTTTCATATAAAAATTATGGCTTTATTTTCTTTAATAATGGATTTAGTATTAACATTATTATAATCATTTTATTTGCTCCCGTAATAATTTTTTTATACGTTAAAAAAGCGCGTGAAGAAAAAGAAGTGTTATCTAAGTATTATTCTGTTTCCATTACGTTTTTAAATAACAAAACAAAGACATTTACTGCGTTTTTGGATACTGGAAATAACTTATATGATCCGTATAAGAAAAGACCAGTTATATTGATTAGTAAAAGTGCACTTTCTGGATATAATCCTAGATGTATATTAGTACCATGTCTTACCGTTAATAAAGAAAGCTTAATAAAATGTTTTAAAATAAAGAAATTAATCGTAAATGGTAATTTAATAGAAGATGAGTGTTTAGTTGGTATAAGTGACAATAATTTTAATTTTGGTGATGTAGACTTATTACTGCATAATAAAATTGTAAAGGAGAGATAAATTATGAAGAAATTATTATGTTTATTAAAAAGCTTATTTAAAAGGGTAGGACAGGTATTTTTTGTTGGCGCGAAAGATGTACTTCCAGAGCCTCTTTCTAAGGAAGAAGAATTAAAGTATCTAAAAGAAATGGAAGAAGGTAGTGTGGAGGCTAAAAACAAACTTATAGAGCATAATTTAAGATTAGTTGTTTATTTATCTAAAAAGTATGAAAATACTAAAATTGATTTAGAAGATTTAGTAAGTATTGGAACCATAGGATTAATAAAGGGAATAAATACTTATAAGATAGGGAAAAATATAAAACTTGCAACTTATGCATCAAGGTGTATTGATAATGAGATATTAATGTACCTAAGAAAGAATAAAAAAAGGAACGCTGATGTATCTTTAGAAGAATCATTATCATTTGATGCTGAAGGAAATGAACTTCATCTAGAAGATATTTTAGGAACGGATCCTGATTTAGTAACTAAAGAACTTGAGGATAATGATCTTAAAATGACTCTTTTTAAAGAAATAGAAAAACTTCCTTCAAGGGATAAAGAGATTATGAAATTAAGATATGGCCTTTTTGGTTCTAAAGAAATAACTCAAAAAGAACTTGCAGAAAAGCTTAATATATCACAAAGTTATATATCAAGAATAGAAAAAAAGGTTATAAAGAAAATAAAGGAAACTATAAAAATATAGTTTTTTTTGTTATAATGTAATGGGTGATTACTTATGAATGAGGTATTTAAAATAATTGATGAGTATAAGGAAAAATTAGAAATTTTAATTAAAGATTTAAATAAAGAAATTAGAGAATACAAAGATGTTTATTTTGCTCTAAAACCAAAAGGAAAAGCTTTTAAGAAAGAAAACGTACTTAATTTGATGGAAAAACCTCTATTGGGCGAAAAACTAACTAGCATGGTTATAAAAACCGACGTTGATGAAATACTGAAAATGCTTATTGATAAAAAAGAGCTTGATACGTATAACAAAGAAACCGAAAGTGCTTTAAAAAGATATGGCTTATCAAAAGAAATTATTTATAGTGATAGTTTTATTAATAGGACAAAAGGGCGTCTTCACGATGAATTACTTGAAATGAAGCAAAGAGAAGAAGAGTTATTTAATCAAAATCAAAAGATAGTTATGTATATTTGTGATGTTGCAATTAATATGTTTGAAGATTTAGAAAAGAAGAAAGAATATTATAAAAGTATTTTAAAAGGTCTTACTTATGCTAAAGAAAACATAAAAAAGGAAGAACTAATTAATAATATGGCTTCTAATTCACTTGACTATGTTCTAAATGATTTAGAAGAAAATAAAAAAATCAAATTAGTATCTTTTATCCAAAAATATAATAAAAGTGTTGAAGAAAAAAGAAAAAATCTTGCTTTAAAAAAGACTGAAACTAATGATAATACTACTAAAGAAACCAAAATAATTACTTTTACAGATTATAATGCTTCTGAAGATGAAAGAGAAAAAGTAACTCCTGTTATGGTAATAGCTAAAAATTATTTGGATTCTATAGAAAAACTTGATGAAGCATCTTTAAATGAATTTTTAGATTATATAAGTATAAAAAATAATTTTATATCAATAATAAGTTATATGATAAGTTTTTCAAATGATGATAGCTTAAGAAAGTATTTAGAGAAGTATTTAGAAAACATCATTAATTCTAATGTGGAAGAAAAAGAAAGTGCTGAAGAAGATAATAGGATATTGTATTACGGATTTACGGCAAGTAAAAAGTATCTTCTAAAAGATATTGATAATATATCAGAAGCTTATTATAAAGATATATTAAAAGCGATTAATAGGCTTAAAAGATGTAACTGGACTGGTAAAAGAAACTTAACTTCGTCAAATAAAACATTTGAAATGAGACAAAATGATATAAGAGTAACTGTAAAAAAATTAAACCATAATACTTATGTTATATTAGGAATATATTGTAAAAAGATGAATAGAGATAGGCTTTTAGTTAAAGATACTTTAAGAAGAAGTAATAATTTGGATATTTATTTAAATAACGATAAAATAAATTATTTATGGGATTCTTATTATAAATTAAATGAAGAGCTAGAAAGCAATATAATAGAAAAACTAAATTGTAAAAATAACATAAAATAAGTTGTTAAAAAACTTAATTAATGTTATGATTTTAGTAGAGGTTATGATATGAAGAATAAAAGGGAAGATAAAATAGAGTTTGAACCATTTCCTGGTAAGAGGAAAAAACAAAAGCATTTAAAAAAAATTATATTATTCATAGTTATTGTTATTATTTTAGTTGCACTTTATGTGTCATCTAGTATATTTAATAAAATAGTCTTATATGGGAATGTAAGTGCAGATTACAAAAAAGTTAATGATTTTAAATCTAATTATGCTTATGTTTCTAAAGAAAATAGAGAAGATATATTAAAAAAAATTGGTTTTACTAGCGTTATGTCAAGAAAAAAACAATTAAAAGATAGGGTATATGATGCAACATATGCTTATAATAAAATAGAGGAATATGATGGGAAACTAGATGAAATAACAATTATTTATGATGATGAAAATAAGGTTAAATTTGTAGAATTGAATTTAATTTATTTGAAAAATGATTTTAGTATTTCACAGGTAGCTGCTGATTGTAATGCGGTATTAAAAAATTATGTTAATGTAACAACTCCAAAAAACGCAATTGCAGAAGCTAAAAATAATGATTTTTATTATTATAATGATTCAAAATCAAATATTAAAGTATCTTATCTATTAGCTAATACTGATAAAAAATATTATACTTTAAAAGTAATTGTTGGTTTATAAAAAGCTCTTATTATGGGCTTTTTTCTATTAAATAGCATAAACTATATTAGGTGATTATCATAAAAGAAGAATTTAAAGCGTTTGTTAGAACAAAACCAGAATTAGTAAGCTATGTATCTAGCGGAGAAATGACTTGGCAAAAATTTTATGAGATATGGAATCTATATGGTAATGATGAAAAAGTTTGGGAAAAATACAAAGAAAAAAACATAATCGAAAGTAAAAAAGCTAGTGATTCCTTTACTTTTTCATCATTAATAGAGCATTTAAAAAAAGTAGATATGAATTCTGTTCAAAAAGGTATTAATAGTATGCAAAAAGCAATAGAACTTTTACAAGGGTTAACAATAGGTAAGGAATCAAATACTACTAATAATTATGAACCAAGGCAAATTTTTAAGAAGTTTGAAGACTAATGGATACTAAAATAAAGATAATAATAGATTCTAATCCTGATTATAAAAGATATTTAAGGACTAATTCATATTGGTATAAAATATTAAATAGAAACCCTTTTTTGATAGATGATTTCATAAGAGAAGTAAAAGAAAAATATAAATTAAGGACAACTGATAAAATAAATGATATAATGGATAAGATAGATATGGTTAGTAAGTTTATTAATGTGTTGAGGTGATATTATGGTAGATAAGGCTTTTTTAATAACTGATATGATAGATGAATCTAGTGTTAAACATAGATTGGATGAAATAAAAGAAAAAATAAAAAATGATTCTAATGTTAAAATTTTAATAGATAAGTTTAACCATGCTAAAGAAAACTATGAAAAATATAATCTAAAAGAAGAATTCATAAAAGCCAAGGAAGATATGCTTAAAAATGAGTTAATAAAAGAATATGTTATGATTCAAAATAAAGTAAATATGCTTACTTTACAAATAAACAATAGAATAGGTAAAATAACTAAAAAACATTACTAAAATGATGTTTTTTTCTTTTGTTTATTGTATACTTTAATTGGTGAAGAAAAATGAAGATAATTAGTGGTAAATATAAGGGAAGAATATTAAAGGGATATATGATAGATGGAACAAGACCCACAATGGATAGGGTAAAAGAATCTGTTTTTGCAATGATTCAAGATTATATTAAGGACTCTATATTTTTAGATTTATATTCTGGCTCTGGAAACATTGGTATAGAAGCTATCTCTAATGGCTCTAAAAAAGCTTATTTAGTAGATAATAATATGGTTGCTATAAAAACCATTAAAGAAAATATAAATATGCTTAAAATAGATAATGCTTGCGTTATAAAGGAAGATGCAATAGCATGCTTAAATAACTTTATAAATACTGGTATAAAATTTGATATCATATTTTTAGATCCACCATATCATACAAATGAACTTGATAAATCACTAGCCATAATAAATGATAATTTATGCTTGTTATGTGAGGATTCAATAATAGTATGTGAAACAGAAATAAAAATAGATTACCAAAAATATGATAATCTTATGATTTATAAAACTAGAAAGTATGGTTCTAAAGAAGTTACAATATTAAAAATAAAGTAAAAGATAAAATTATGATGTTAAAAGTTTGTATGTATTATCTAAAAACGAGCAATATATATTAATGGAATATGCATAATGGTATTGATTAAAAAACAAGTGAAGTATGTGTTTTAAAATGGTACTTATTACTAAAGCATTTCAAGGGGTATTCATCAAAGATAATAATAACATCACCAGAAATTTTAAAAACAAATAAAGATATTGCAATAATTCAAGTTTTATTTAAAAAAAGAAAAATAAGAAAAATGATCGTAGCATATTAATTAGAAATTTGATTTTTATAGAACCTAGAGAGTATAGAAGTTATTTTTTAAAATTATTAAAAAAACTTAAATATTTTAAGCGTACAAGATAGAATAAAATTTGTTAATTTGTTTGTTAAAAACGTGATGTATAAATAATGTAAAGATTAATAAAATATGACTTTGTAATTTGCTATAACATATTGACAATCTATTTTAATAATGCTATCATTTAACTGATAATAGTAAGTAGAAAAAAATTAAGGATGTTATTCATAATTTAATTAATGGACTTAAGGATAAAAACTAATTACTATAAAAATAAAAGAAAAAGGAAGGGAAAATAATGAAAAAAATATTAACGAACAAAAAAGGCTTTACGTTAATCGAATTACTTGCGGTTATCGTAGTACTAGCGATCATAATGGTTATTGCAACACAACAAATTAATGGAACTATTAAGAAAAATAGAGTTGATTCATTTTTATCAACTTACAAAGTAGTTATGGAGGCCACTAAGTCTTGTGCAGTTCAACAAATAACTGGAGATGCTTGCGCTGCAACTGTAGATTATTCGAAAAATGATTATACGTTAACAATAGCAGCAGATTCTGATTATAAGAATTATACAATAACGTTAGCAGCAACTGCTGATGGAGAATTCAAGGGAATTAGCATAAAAGATTATTATGATTCTGATGATAGTATTGCAAAAAAGTTAGGAACAAATAAAACTAGGTTAACAGGAATTACACAACACCCAGAGAAATCATTAGAGGCTACATATAACGTTGGATAATTCATTTCATATTAAGGTAACAATTTTTGTTATCTTTTTTCTTTGTACTTTATTTAACTCATGATATAATTAAACTAGGTGAGGATAAATGAAAAATAAAAAGGGTTTTACATTAATTGAGTTACTTGCGGTAATAGTTATTCTTGCAATAATAATGGTAATTGCAACAATGCAAGTTAATAAAACAATAAAAAAGGCAAGACAAGACGCTTATGAGCTTACTGCGAAGGAATTAATTAAACAAATAAGAGGTAAAATAGCTTTAGGTGAAGAATATAGGTGCTTTAATGGAGATGGAGAATATGAAGTGACAGGGTATAGTAAATCTTTAACGGCACTTTTTAGTAATAATTATCAAAACATTTGTAGCGGCGGAACCAAAGGAGAACCTTGTAAAAGGGATTTTGGTACAAATACTTGCCAAAAATTATATAATTTATCTGATGATTATAGGATGATGGTATATTATCAGCCTTGTACTAAAGGGGTTTATATGTTTTTAGATGCGAGTGCAAGTAGTAGCAAACTAAAGGGGATTACAAAAACTCATAATGAAACTCTTATTGAATATTTGCATCAAGAAGATACTAGTGTAGCGTTATACTCAAATGATTATAAGATAACGGTAACTGAGGAGAAGAAGAGAGGGTATAAGATAGGGTATAATTTTATAAAAAAGAAAAATAGTAATAGTAAATGTATAAATGATTATTCCTATGAGTGTCAACTAAATTTAAGTAGTGCTCAAGCAGATGAAAAAAATAATAAGCTAAAAGAATCGGGTATTAATAAAATCGTTGAAGAGCATGATAGCAAGAGTTATATAGGGATAGAAAATGCTTGTAAACTTTTATATGGTAATTAAAAGGAGGTAATTTATATGTTATTAATAGGCTCTCACGTATCTTTTAAAAGCAATACGCAGCTTTTGGGTAGTACAAAAGAAGCATTAAGTTATGGGGAAAACGCATTTATGTTTTATACGGGAGCTCCTCAAAATACTAAAAGAAGTAAGATTGATGATAATTTAACAAATGAGGCTTTAAAGCTTATGAAAGAAAGTAACATAGATATAAAAAACGTTATTGTTCATGCCCCATACATTATTAATTTAGCTAATGATGAAAATAAGGAAAAGTATTTATTTGCAATTGATTTTTTGAAAGATGAAATAAAAAGAGTAGAAAAATTTGGTGTTAAAAAAATAGTACTTCATCCAGGCAGTTATACTACTCTTGATATAGATAGAGGAATAAAATGCATTATAAACGCTTTAAACGAGGTTTTAAAGGATGAGTCTAATGTTTCAATATTACTTGAGACAATGGCAGGTAAAGGTACTGAGATAGGTTTTAAATTAGAACATTTAAAAAGAATAATTGATGGTGTAAATAATAGTCAGAGATTAATGGTATGTTTAGATACTTGTCATTTAAATGACGCTGGTTATGATATGAGTAATTTTGATGACTTTTTAGATGGGTTTGATAATATAATTGGAATAGAAAAGGTAGGATGCATTCACATAAATGATTCTAAAAATATATTATCTTCCAATAAGGATAGACATGAAAATATAGGGTATGGTACGATTGGCTTTGAAAACTTAATTAACATTATATATAGCGAAAGATTAAAAGATGTTCCTAAGATATTGGAAACCCCTTTTATAAAAGATAGTTTATACCCTCCATATAAATTTGAAATAGATGAAATAAAAAATAAAAAGTTTAATAGCAATTTATATGAAGATATTATTAATTATTATGAAAAAAAATAATAGGCTTATATTATTTTGTCTATTACTTTTATTATTTCTTCTAATGCTTTTTTATAATTGAATTTATTATATTCGTTGTTATTAAGACTATCTGATACTACTTTTATAGAGTAGTATTTTTTAAATGGAAAATTAACTATAGCATTTAATTCCATATCAAATATAGCATCTTCTTTTATATTTGTTTCAAGTACAAAGCCATCTGACGTGTAGCATGTAACATTTTTTATACCATCTACCTTTTCTAAGTTAAAGGGTGAGTTTAAAGCATGGTATAAAGGGTCTCCAAAAGGCGTAAGATTAAAGTGGTAACCAAAGCTTTTTGTTGCCATAACAACTTCTCCAACTTTTAAGTTGTTAGATCCTACCATACCAATGTTAATTACAATATAGTCTTTATAATTAATGTTATATTTACAATTTAAGTTAACAAGTGCGCTTGTAATTCCATTTCTAGATACATCTGTTATAACAAGCTCTAAATTATCTCTTTTATAATAATTATCATCTATTTTATTTAGTTTGTAGTGTTCTATTATGTCACTAGCTTCTTTTTCCATTGCAATAATAAATAAGTATTTCATAACGTACTCCTTTGCTTTAAATAATTATAACACAGTTTATTAAAAATTCTTGCACGAAAGCTAAAAAGATAGTATAATTTACCTTGCAAGAGGTGATTTTATGATAATTGACTTAACTAAGTTAATATATGGTAATTTATATAAACTTCCTGTTAAAGGGGAGGTTATAGTACCTATTGAAATGCTTAAAAATACGGATATTAGAAGAATATCACCTGTTAAGGTAGAAGGTTATATTTTTAATAATGAAGAAGATTTTGAACTTAATATAACCATTAAAGGAACAATGATACTTCCTTGTGCTAGAACGTTAAAAGACGTAGAATATCCATTTAGTAACGAAATAGATGAGATAATTGGTGAAAATGATGACAATTCATTAGAAATTAATCAAAATAGACTTGATATTTTTCCAATTGTATGGCAAAATATATTAGTGGATGTTCCTTTAAGAGTTCTTGCGCCTGACGCAAGTGATGAACCAGCAAGTGGTGATGGCTGGCGTCTTATTACGGAAGATACCAATGAGGAAGTAATTGATCCAAGACTCGCAAAGTTAAAAGATTATATCAAAGAGTAAGGAAGGAGTGAGAATATGTTAAAGTTGGATATCCAATTATTTGCAGTTCCATTCAGAAAAGTTAGTAAGACAAGAAAAAGAATGCGTCGTACTCACTATAAAATTGAAGCTAACGGAACAGTAAAATGTCCTAAATGTGGAGAAATGATTAGACCACATAGAGTTTGTCCAGAATGCGGCAACTATAAAGGAAAAGAAGTTGTTAAGAAAGAAGAAGCTTAAAGTTAAGCTTTTTTTTAATCTAAAATAAAAAGGTGCGTGAGTTTTTTGGAAGAGATAAAATTTAAATTATTGATAAAAAATAATAATTTTGTTGTTTATGATATATATTTGAAGTGCAGAAAGTATTATGTTGGAAAAGTATATTTTATAAAAGTAAATAATGAGGTAATAGTAAAATATAATTTTAAGAATACAGAATTTGATAGTATGATAGGAATGATTATGTTAAATGATATATTAAATATTGGATTAAGAGAATTTAAGGATGTTAATATATCTAAAATTAATACGAAAAAAGAAGGATACATAGATTGTTATATTAATTCTTTTAATGTATCAAAAATTAATGATAAAAATGGAGTAAGTTATACTTTAAAAAGATAAGTAAAACACTTCATTTTTTTCTTATATTTGGTATAATTATAAAGGATAGGATGTATGTATTTATGAATGATAAAAAACTAAATAAGCTAATAAAAATAATTATAGGACTTGTAATATTAATTGTTGTTACAATTCAAGGTAATTTATTTGATAACGTATCTAATGCTACCGCTTCTATAAATGATAGTACTAAAAGTGATAAGATAGATGCAAAAGTAAAGGAAAATTTCTCTGTTTCATTTATTGATGTTGGACAAGCTGATTCAGTATTAATTAGAAATGGTAATTATAATATGCTTATAGATGCTGGTAATAATGAAGATGGAGAAAAATTAGTTAATTACTTTAAAAGTCTTGGAATAGAAGAGTTTACATACGTTTTTGCAACTCATCCTCATGAAGATCATATAGGTGGTATGGATGATATAATAAATAATTTTAAAATAGATAATTATTATATGTCTAATAAATTATCTACCACTAAAACGTTTACGGATGTGTTAGATGCACTTGATGGGCGTAACTTAAAATATACGGTTCCAAATAAAGGAGATACGCTTAAACTTGGTGATGCTAATATAAAAGTAATATATCCTGGAGACGATAAAAGTAATATTAATGATTCTTCAATAGTTTTAAAAATGACTTATGGTAAAAATTCATTTTTACTAACAGGGGATGCAACTAGTAACGTTGAAAGAAAAATATATAATGAAGATATCAAAAGTGATGTACTAAAAGTAGCTCATCATGGTTCTTCTTATAGTTCAACTGATGTGTTTTTAGATAGAGTAAAGCCTTATTATGCAGTTATTTCGGTTGGAAAGAATAATATATATAATCATCCGTCTAATAAGACTTTGGAAAAGCTAAATAAAAGGAATATTAAGGTTTATAGAACTGATTTAGATGGAACTATAGTATTTACCTCAGATGGTGAAAATTTAAGCGTAAAAGCTTTAAAAACTGATACTAATGGGTAGGTGATTTTATGAAATATGCGGTAGATAAAGTAGAAGATGATATTGTTTTGCTTGAAAATATCATAAATGGTGAAAAAAAGGAAATTAAAAAAGAATGTTTTTCATTTCCTTTAAAAGAAACTGATATTGTTTTATTTGAAAATGGTATTTATAAAAAAGATAATAAAGAAAAAAATGAAAGAATTAAAATGATAAAAGCTAAAATGGAAGCTTTAAGAAAGAAGGAATAAATATGAAATTAATGCTAATCGGTGGTGGCGATATAGGAAAAAGTGGCACTAAATATGAAACAGGTGCTATTGATGAGAAAATAGTTGAATTAGCTAATAAAGAAAAATCTAACTTTTTATTTATTGGTCTTGCAAGTAATTTTGCGGATTCATACTATAAGTTAATTAAAGACATTTATAAAAACTTAGGATGCGAAACAGGTAAAATATCTAATAAAACACTAACACATATAGAGGTTGTTGAAGAAAAAATAAGAAAAGCGGACATAATATATATAGGTGGTGGAGATACCGTTAAATTAGTTAAAATATTAAAGGAAAATGGCATTGATAAAATGCTTAGAGAAAAACTTGATACAAATTCTGTTTTAGCAGGTATTTCAGCAGGAGCAATCGCGTATTTAAAAAGTGGTTTATCAGATACTGAAATAATTAATAATATATCTAATAATTATGTTGAAATTGATGGACTAGGTTTTATTGATTATATGTTTGTACCTCATTTTTCTAGTGATCCTAAAAAGAAGGAAGATTTAAAAAAAGTATTAGAAAAAAATAAAGATAAACTTGCATTATGCGTAGATAATTGTGCAGCGATAGAATTTACTGGTCAATCTATAAGTGTAATAAAAAGTAGCAAAAAAGCTAAAGCTTATAAGGCTTATTATAAAGATAGACTTTACTTAGAAGAAATTAATTAAATCCTTAAATTTAAGGATTTTTTTAAATGTCGTAATTTGTCGAACGATTTATAAAAAAGTGCAAAAAAGAAAAAATGTTAAGAAAAAACATATCAAAAATAAGTGTTCTGCTAAGATAAAATTAGTTTTTTGCATACTTTTCAATGCAGAAAACTAATTTGTAATAAATATCCTTTTAGGCTATAGTAAGGCCTTGGGAGGTGATATAATAAATAAATTAGAAGAAGGAAAAGTAATACCAATGACATATGATTATGTCTTTAAAAGCGTTTTAAGTGAAAATAAAGAATATCTAGCAAGAATACTAAGTAATATACTAAATATAGATAAAGAATATATTCTAGATAATTTGGTGTATAAAAATACTGAGCATACTAAACTATCAAAAAAAGACAAAAGAAAAATATCAGATTTAATAGTAGAAGTAGAAAACATGAAAATAAATCTAGAAATGAATAAGGGATATTATAAGTCATTAACACATAAAAATAATATGTATATTTATAGATTGATATTAGGAAGTATAAAAGAAAAAGAAGAATACATAGATTATGATAAAATGATAATCCAAGTAAATTTTGATGTTAAATGGAAGTTTAGAGATAAACTAATTACAAAGTTTGAAATGATAGAAAAAGAAACAGGTAAGAAAAGATGTGATTACATAGAAAGTAATGATCCAATAATATATCACGTAAATCT